>Ga0066610_10000064_pt1 | contig 68015 bp, 54 predicted proteins | sample SaaInlV_DNA_165m_FD_60375 | JGI IMG/M metagenome (GOLD analysis project Ga0066610, IMG submission 60375) | Marine microbial communities from expanding oxygen minimum zones in the Saanich Inlet - SI075_LV_DNA_165m | ecosystem: Environmental > Aquatic > Marine > Unclassified | place: British... | reverse complement strand
CCTGCAGTATGCCAACAATCAATACAGATAGGATTTAGCTCTGTTATGATGGATGGTTCATTAATGACTGATATGAAAACTCCATCGACTTATGAATATAATGTTGAGACAACCAAGATGGCTGTTGATATGGCTCATGCTTGTGGGGTCTCAGTTGAAGGTGAATTAGGTTGCCTTGGGTCATTAGAAACTGGTGAGGCTGGTGATGAAGATGGCTCTGGTGCCGAAGGGGTTCTATCTAAAGAGCAATTACTTACCGACCCAGGTCAAGCAGCAGAATTTGTTCAAGCAACTAAAGTCGATGCTCTAGCAATTGCTATTGGCACGAGCCATGGTGCTTATAAGTTTACTAGACCACCTACTGGCGACATCCTTGATATTGAAAGAATTAAAGCAATACACAAGCGTATTCCCAACACACATTTAGTAATGCATGGCTCATCTGCTGTTCCACAAGATTGGCTTGAAGTAATAAATGAGTATGGTGGGAAAATACCTGAAACTTATGGTGTTCCAGTTAAAGAAGTATGTGAAGGCATCAAGCATGGTGTTAGAAAAGTTAATATTGATACAGATTTGAGACTTGCTGCAACTGGGGCAATGCGGAGATTTTTGCATAATAACCCAAGTGAATTTGATCCAAGGAAGTATAATAAAGAAGCAATGGCTGCAATGAGAGATATTTGTATTGCTAGATATGAATCTTTTGGTACTTCTGGGAATGCGGATAAAATCACAGTTATATCTTTAGAGGATATGGCTAAAAGTTATAGTCGTAATGAATATGAGCCAAAAATAAGGTAATTTAGGTATTTAGAAGAAGGGCTATTGTCTCTTCTTCTTTGCTCCTAAGAAATAAGAGTATGCAGCGACATCATTATAAATACTATACATATTTAGCTATGTTATTTACGACCTTATTATTAACTGCAAATGTTCTAGGGCCTAAACCAATAAAATTTGTACAAATTACAATACCTGCGGGTCTTATAATTTTCCCATTAACTTATCTTGTTGGTGGAGTATTAACGGAAGTTTATGGTTACGGCGCTTCAAGACGAATTATTTGGTTAGGGCTGTTAAGTAATTTATTTTTAGCTATTGCCTGTAAGTTTGCTATTGCTATGCCTTTTGATCCCGATTGGGATGGTCAGCAATCCTATGCGCAAGTATTAAGTGTTTCAAGTAGGTTAATGATAGTATCAGTATTTACTTATTTTATAGGTGAATTTTTTAATTCATTTATTGTTGCCAAGTTGAAAATAATGATGCAAGGGAAGCATTTTTGGCTAAGAAGTATTTGTGGGAATTGGATTGGTGAATTTATCGAAACTTCATTATTCTTGCCATTAGCATTTTATAACTTACCATTTAATACTTTAATTAATATGGCAGTATTTTATTATGCTTTTAAATTAGTTTATTGTACTTGCGCAGCGCCGTTATTACATTCCCTTGCCAAGTTTTTAAAGAGAGAAGAGGGTATTGATCATTACGATCACAATACAAAATTCAACCCTTTTCTTCTTGCCAGTTAAGCATTCACTGCTTGCAATGTTGTTTGATGATTATTAAATTGTTGTTTTATTAAGATGATTAGTATGAATAGCACACCAATAATAGTTGATGCTAGTAGAGTATAGAAAAACCCTTGCCAATGCCACCTATCAATAATCATTCCTAGAGGCATGCCTGCACACGCTGCACCAATATATGCAAACAAGCCAACAAATCCATTTGCAGTTGCTGCAGCCCGTTTGTCAACATTTTCTGAAGCTGCTAATCCAACTAGCATTTGCGGCCCAAATACAAGAAATCCTAATAATGTCATATATATAAAATCAATACCTGGCATAGAAAATGGGTTATACCAAAGAGCACTAACTCCTAAGATAATACTTAGAAAGCAAAAGAAGCAATATGGTAGTCTATTACCTTTGAAAATTCGATCAGATACCCAGCCACCACTTAGTACACCAATGAATCCACCCACTTCAAACCATAAAATTGCAGATCCTGCCAGGGTTGGAGAATAATTTTTCTCCTCAATGAAAAAGAACATGCCCCAGTCACCTAGTGCCATTCTAATAACATAGATAGCAAAATAGCTCCCAGCTAAAAGCCATATACTATGATTAGATAGTACTTGTTTAAATAAAATATCTTTGATTGATATATCAACAGATGTCTCGGAGTTATCAGCTAATTTATCTTCTACTGCTGGAAGTCCAAGAGATTGTGGAATATCTCTTAATCTATGTATAAGCACAAAACCCATGATGATGCTTATTATACCTGGGACAAATAATGCTAGGCGCCAGTTGAAAGTTGCTGCAAGGAATACTGAAAACAGTGGTAATAGCCCGCCACCTATATTGTGAGCAGTGTTACAAACACTCCACCAAGTGCCTCTTTTCTTTTTTTCAAACCAATAAGTTAAAATTTTAGTAATTGCAGGCCAACCCCATGCTTGGAAGATGCCATTTAGCCCCCAAATAATGCCGAATACCAGTACTGAAGAGCAAAACCCAAAGGTAATATTTAAAATTCCGGTAATAATTAAGCCAAATGCCATAAAATATCTAGGGTTAGATTTATCTGCAAGCACACCACTTAATAATTTACTAATTCCGTAGGTTATATATAAGATTGTTGCAATAGCACCTAAGTCAGTTTTACTAAACCCTAAGTCATCTGCAATAAATGGCATAACGAAAGTGAAGCTTTTTCTTGACATATAAAAGCAGGAATATCCTAAAAACATAAACAAAACTAGCTGTGTTCGCCAATGCTTATATAATCCATTAATTTCTCCAGTATCTTGGAGTTGAGGTGGCTGCATTGCAGGTAGCAGTAGGGTAATGGGGTTAAACAAAATATTTACACCGATTGAAAATTGATAAGATTATCAATCCTATCAAAACTGTAGTTATAAGCAAATTGTTTATCAGTCAAAATATTTATTTAAATAACATACTTGGTTTGTGCTGCTTTTAATTTTTAATGAGATGAGGCTTGATATGCTTATATATGGTTTCAAGGATAATATCTTGAGCTTTAGCATTCGGGTGTAGTAAATCTTCTTGAAAATAAGAGTAATCATCTGAAAATTCTTCGAGGAAGAAAGGAATATAAATTACTTCAGGGTTAGCTTTAGCCGTCTGCACAAAACTATTGGCAAAGTATGTAGCATAGTCACCATAGTTTACTGGGAGCTTTAATCCAACTAGAGCAACCTTAGCTCCAGAGTTAAAGCTTAATCTAATCATTTCCTCAATATTGTCGCGCATCAAAGATATCTGCGTTGCACGTAGGCCATCATTACTTCCAAGTGCTAGTAAAACCATCTTAGGTTTATACTGAGTTAATAAAGATTGGAGTTTTGCTAAGCCAACACTTGTTGTCTCACCGCTGACACTAGCATTTGTAACGTGAATGTTGTAAACAACCAGTTTTTCAGATAACTTTTTAGCCCATGATTCATCTAGAGGCACACCATATCCAGAGCTTAAGCTATCCCCAATTATTAATAGGGTAGATTCGTTATCTGCAGATGCACTCAGACTAAATAAAAGTACCATGAGTAATAATAATCGATTTAGGAGCAATCCTGTCTTGAAGGGATAGATCTTATCGCAATACATTAAGCTATGCCTGTGAATATATATATTATTTTAATATACATCTAGAGAAAATACCTGGTTATTAAATACTAAATTTAACTAAAAACAGCATACTCCAACATGAGAAATATATTAGTGAGGCAATAATTTACCATTAGATGATTTTCTTATTTTTTGTTGTGGCTACACGGATATGAGATACATTAAGCACTTTATTTCTTAAATATGAATTGCTGGTAGGTAATTATAAATTGATTGTGAATGAATAGATGTTATTTATAATTAGTTTGCTATTACTTTATTTCAATATTTATTTAATTATTATTGTCTAAAATATAACAAAAAGTGTAGAAGAAGTATAATGTGAGTACTAAGAAATCTATTAAATCAGGAAAGTTAGCATTGTTGTTATGTTTATTTGGCGGATGCTTAGGTCTTCATAGATTCTATATTGCTAAAATTGGTACTGGTATTTTGATGTTATTAACTTTTGGAGGATTTGGGGTTTGGACATTAATAGACCTAGTATTTATTGTAAGTAATAAACTTGAAGATAGCGCCGGAAACCAATTGATATTTAGCACAGTAAAACCAATATTTATTATTTTTCCAACGATATTAATATGGCTTGTGATCATATTTACAATATTTATAGGTATTATATTCTATGTGGCAAATGGTTTAACCTCTGTTGTTACAGAGCAGGTAGCATCTCTTGAATCTGGAGATGTTGAAAAAGCGTATATGTACACATCACCTGCATTCAAAAAAATAACATCATTATCTGAATTTAATACATTTACGAATCTCTGCCCTTCACTGTTACAGAAAGAAGATACATATATTAATACTCGACGAATTGAAAATCATTACGGATTTGTAAATATAATTAGAGCAGCAAAAAATGGTACTAAAACATCTATAGAATTCCGACTAATAAAAAATAATGGTCAATGGTTAGTGCAAAATATGCACTGTGAAAAAGATGATAAGGATTAAAATATATCACCATTGCCATGTTGAAAAGGTAGAGGTTAGTGGCATGTAATGTTAGGCAGGTATTGGAAATGCATGAGACTAATAATACTTAATTTAACAGCCTTATTGTTAATGATTTGCAAATAAACTTTGTCTGTTTTCAAGTGTCAATTAAAAATATGACTTTTAAATTAATCAGTAATAAAGGTATTAATCTTCAAAAACTATATTGATTTAAAGGTTATATTTGATGGGGCATGTGGCGGTAAGTTTTGCCAGTATTTTTTGTCTTGTCAATATCTATGTGTTCTGCCATATCTAGACATTCTGATTTATTGGATATTTTTGTTGATATTGAATCAGTAATTAATTGTTCAATTGTTATTAGAGCCTCGATACTCTCATCATGACTTTCTAAGTTTATTTGCTGTAGCTTTGCATGTATTTTGTTGTTGCGCTGTTGTGTGGTGCTTGTATATGATAATGACCCAAATGAATAGGTTGTTGAATGGGGCATTGCTTTAAGCATTGTGGTTTTAAAATATCCTAAGAATTTAACTGAGGTGGCGTTATGTTCCTTCAACATAATAACTAGTTTATGTTCTGAGTCTAATAGAGTACAAGCAATATGATGCATATGCTTAGATATCATAATGTTTTTTTTGAAATTAAAGAGTCTGTTTTTAACTGATATTGATGCTTGATGCATAATTGTTCTTAATTCACTGCCGCCGAATATCTCAGATGTTTTTGATATTTGATGGTGGTTTGAAAATATACCCATGATTTCAATTTCTGCTTGAGCTAGAGTTTTAGAGGATTTATTTGCTGCAATATGCAGATTTAGAGGTGCATTATCATCTATGGCTGCGATATAAACTTGCTCTAAATACACAGTATTAAGCAAACTTAAAGATTCTCCCAATTGGTTAGCTGCAACTACAAAAATACTATGTATATAAGAAATTGCAAGCTCTACACTTGGCTCATCTGGTATTAAATTAATGAATTTTTGTAAATGTTCAATATTATGTGATGCTTGACTTGCATCATGATAATGATATTGGGGATAGATGCTTGGGTGTAGAACAGATATATCATGTCCCATATATAGGAACATGTCAGGAGTTAGCCCATTTAAGAGATCTTTCCCATATTGTAGAATCAATTTTATTTTACTAAGAAAAAAAATTGGAGACATGTCTGATAGAATAGTTTCAATTCCAAATTTAGCATATTCCTGCTTTTCTTTAGAAAATGAATATTGATATATGCGCAATAGGGAGTTTATTCTATGTAGTAATAAAATCATTACACTGTTGAACTCTTCTCTATAAGGATCGTTTTAATGCAATGTAATATTTAATATTTCAGCTACGACACTGTCATTTTCAGGATGGTTAATATCATGCATTAAAAGAGTTAAAGGTTTTTTTAAAGAAGCACCTAGCATGGAATACATGTCTAGTGTTTTTTTTAGCTGTATATTTTCTTTTTTAAGATATTTAAGATATAAGTTATTTCCGTCAGTAAATGAGTTCATATGAAGAGCCATGGCACTTGGGTCTACAAGATCATAAATATTGGTAAACCTAGCAAATCTATGTTGACTTATAACTGCCATACTGAATTGCAGGTGTATGATCTCCTTGTGGCAAGACATAAAGTTTGTATTAAGTTTATAATCAGGCAAAGAACATAACTGTGCAGAAATTCTATTCATATAATATATTAATGGCACCCCTGTACAGGATACATGTGTGCCAAATAATACTTCTCTAAAGGCTACTGCAATATTCTTTATAAATTTGCTAGATAGACCAATCTCTGTTGTGGATAATTTGTTTTCAAATATAGATATATAATTTTTTACAGATGACATTTTAGAGCAATGATGAGCAAATGAGTGACACAAGTTCCAAAAGGATAAATATGCATTTTGTTGTGCTTCACAGGCATACATAGAGTTAGCATAGGTATGAGCAATACTGCAAGATAAGGAGGCTTCTTCGTCTTCGCCAATATGTAGGATTCTAGAGAGCCCTTCATAATCGCTTATTATTCTTAACTGCATAGAAACATCAAAAAACATGCGCAAAAGATAAGTTAAGTCGTTGGCTGATGATGTTGATAATGTACTGAACATGTTTGTCTGGTATGAGAGAGTATATTCATTCTTGCGTGTGGCAAATTCATCTAAAATTTTAGTTATAGATTTAGAATCAAGTTCAGTACCATCTAAAGTTTTCACTTCTGAAATAATATCCATGACAATATCTTTTTCTTTTTGTGTTAATGTTGCCAAGGTTTCTATAGTCCCCTCCCTTAATGTCTCTAAAAAATTTTCAAGCAATGTCAATTCTCCATATTGTGATTTGTTTATCCTGCACTTTAATTTTTAGCGTATAGAGACCATAAGTAAAATAATTTTAAATATTTTTTGTTGAATATTTTACTTTGTTTTGTGAGAAATGTTTTCTTGTTATTATTTACAATAAAACTATTTTTTAGAGACAATATAATATTTTTCATCATGTAAATTAATGATTTATGTTCAAATATGTTGGATTGATGACAATTGTTTATATTTAAACAGCTAATATGTCGAGTGTGTCAAAATAGTTTGATAGTTTTTATAAATTGTTTTGTTAAAAAAAACACCTAAGTTATTCATTAACTTAGGTGTCTTTAGAGTCTGGAAATTATTTAATTAACCAATAATTTCTTCAGTGATGGTCACTCTTTCACTTTGGCCACCCTTATTTTCAATAATATCTAGCTTCTGAATCATTTGAGATAGATTCTTTTCCCAAGAGTTCTGTTTGTTTTTTAGTTTACTACCTTCTTCAACCAAGCTAGAGTTTTTAGTTTCGAGCTCTTCAATTTGTAAACGTAAAAGCTCAGTAGTTTCAATCAAACTATCAATTTTATCTTCTAGCTGCTGCAGTAGAACGTCTGACATTGTAATTGCCTCCTTTTATATGGAAAATTCCTAAAGTGTTAACATAACTCTATAGGAAAATCTAATAACTTAGCAAGTATGATTAACAATAATGTAGTTAATCATATTACTATTCTTGAAAGAGTATATCTAAGGCTATTCCTTTCTCCTCCATAATGTTGCGTAATATTTTAAGAGCCTCTACTTGGATCTGTCGGACCCGCTCCCTAGTTAAGCCAACTTCAGATCCGACCTCTTCTAAGGTTGCCGCTTCATGCCCAAGCAGACCAAATCTCCTAGCAATTATTGATTTTTGCTTTGCGCTTAATAGCTTTAAACAATCATCAAGCTGATCCTTCATATTATCATCTTCAAGGATTTTAGCTGGACCATCATTTCCTGGGTCGGCAAGTGCTTCAAGAAGTGGCTTTTCCGTATCTTCACCCATAGGAGTGTCAACGGAGAGAGTGCGTTCATTAAGCCTTAACAGTTTATTAACTTCACTTGGGGATTTACCTAAAGCCTTTGCAATCTCTTCATAAGAGGGCTCATGGTCTATTTTCTGGGTTAACTCCCTAGCTTTTCTCAGATATACATTTAACTCTTTAATGATATGAATAGGCAAACGAATAGTTCGGGTCTGATTCATAATTGCCCGCTCAATATTTTGTCTAATCCACCATGTCGCATAGGTTGAAAATCTAAATCCGCGCTCTGGATCAAATTTTTCAACAGCCCGAATTAAACCAAGGTTTCCTTCTTCAATAAGATCTAGCAAAGCTAGCCCTCGATTTAAATACCTTCTAGCTATCTTAACAACTAACCTTAGGTTGCACTGAACCATATGATTGCGTGCTTCTTCATCTCCTTTACGAGCCTTTCTAGAATAAAATACCTCTTCCTCTGCAGAAAGTAAGGGAGATGCTCCTATTTCTAGAAGATATAGCTGCGTTGGGTCTGATTCCTTACGTTTTATTTTTGCTGGCTTTATGCCATTAGCTGGAGTTGCTTCTTTTTCTAAAGTTGCCTTGGCACCTTTAGGCTCAAAAGTTTCACTAGCATTATCGTCATTATTATCATCATCATCACTATCATCAATATCTTCAACGATTTTAGTGGTTTCCTCTTCGCTACTATTCCATTCTTTGGTTGCAGTCATACTACGAACCCTCCTTCATCCATGAATTGAGAGGCAATCAATATTAGTATACTATAGGTGTAAGAGCTTGTTAATTAGTTAGACAGTAGTTTTTGTTAGGTATTTATAAAAAGGTTGTTTTTCTTTTTGTAAAATATAAGGATAATTTGAGGAAATAGCTGGTAATGACTAGAGCTGAGTTAATTAAGATACTATCTTCTGAATATCCACATATTCCATGTCATTTGCTAGAAAGTAGTGTGAAAAGTGTGTTTGAATATATGGCAGACTCACTTGCAAATGGTGAGAGAATTGAGTTGCGAGGCTTCGGTAGCTTTTCGTTACGGCATAGGCAGCCAAGAGCAGCTAGAAACCCACGTACTGGTGAAGCACTAACAACAGAGCACAGGTTCTCAGTGCACTTTAAACCAGGCAAAGAATTAAAAGAGCGAGTTAATATTTGTGCAGATACTAGCTCAGTTGGAGTTGAAAGTTAATTTAATTTTGGAGTTTAAGATGTTGATAAGGAATGTCATATTAGTAGGATTAGGAGCATTGTCGATTACAACAAATTGTTATGCCGATTTTTCTGTACAAACAAATCAATGGCCAAAACAAGAAGGCAAATATGGTCATTCTTACAATGAAGATTTTTATGAGGCTGTAACTGGTACCGGGGATATTTCTGCTAGAGAAGAAAAAGAAATTGAAAGTATGTTGCCATATGATGTAAGCGAGCGTTGGTTTGTACGATATGGTATTAATATGGGGCAACAAAAATTAGATAGTGTTACTAATAAATCTAGTGTCGCAGCAACAAATGCATTAGGGGTAGTTAACAAAGACGCTAAACGAAATGAAAAACCTAGCCAAATGGCTGTGGGGTATAATTCATATTCTTGGCACGTTGAGCTTGAGTATCTACTAAATGACACAATTAAATACGTACATAACCCTGTATTTATTGGCTCAACAGATTATGTGAGCAGTTCAGTGTCTGGGGATACTTTATTTTTAAATGGCTATTTTGATATGTCTAATCAATCCGTGATACGGCCATATGTTATGGCTGGTCTTGGCGTTGCATTTAATAAAACCAATTCCTCTTGGAATGGCTTGGCATCAAAAAAAGAAGTAACTTATGACTTCGCTTATAATTTTGGCCTTGGCTTTAGGCTACATTTCATCAACCCATCTTGGATGTCTAATTTCTTTGTTGATGTTAATTATAGATTTTACTACTTAAGTAAACCAAAGTGGGATGATATAAACGATAATTTCAAATTACAAGCAAAACGTAGTTTAAGAGGATTTGGTATGTCTCTTAGTTACGTGTTTTGATGAAATACATAAGACTATTGTTATTAATATTGCCTTCTTTAGTAAATGCTGTCGATATAAATTCTTACTACGGTACGTATGATGCTAACACTAAAGAGATTGGAAAGGCTGCGTCATCACTAAAAGGTCCAATTTTTGAGCAGTGGGAGCCACCTAGAAAACCTAGTGTACCATATCGAGTTGCTGTGTTATTACCACATCTTGAGGATGGGTACTGGAAATCAGTATGGTATGGTATTTCTAAAGAAGCAGAAAGACTAAATATTCAACTTACGTTATTTGATGCTGGTGGCTATGAGAATTCTGCTAAACAGCGACATCATTTAACTAGTGATATTTTGGGGTCAAATTTTGATGGTCTGCTAATAGGATCCATTAAATATTCAGGTTTTGACAAATATATTAACAAAGTACAAAAAGAAGGCATATCAATAATATCCATAATAAATGATATGTCTGCTCAGGAATTAAATGGGAAAGTTTTAAATTCATATAAAAGTTATGGTATGAAAATAGGAGAAGAAGTTATAAGAGAATCCGCAGGCAAGGACATTAGAATAGGACTATTTCCTGGGCCTAAAGGAGTTATTTGGGCTGAAGAGATGGCCAAAGGATTTAAGCAGGCTCTACAAGATAATCCTAAAAAAATGCCATTAGGTCGAGTCACCATGGTTGCTAATTTACCTGGTGAAATGCAGGCATTACCACAAGCTAGATTAGTGGATTTTGTTTTAAAGAATAAAGAGCGTGTTAACTTTATTGTAGCTAATCCAATTGCAGCACAGCAAGCAACAAAAATTTATCATAAATACAAGTATGACCATAACGATTTGAAAATATATTCTCTCTATATGACACCAGAGATATATCCACAAATTGTTACAGGAGAAATATTTTTAGCTCCAATTGACTTTGCAGTTACAAAAGGAGAAATTTCTTTAGGTTTACTCGTAAAGAATTTAGAAATTGCAAAAGGTATATATAAAAAATCAGAGATACCTTACCGTGTAGAACCAGTACTAGATATTATTTCAAGTGATAATGTTAAAGATGTAAACTATGAGTCTATGTTCGAACCTGCCTCTCAGCTAGATGCTACAGAGGTTGACAGTACAGCTGTAACACCATAAATATGCTATCTTTTCTTTTTGAATCACTTATACTGTCGGGCATGACTATAGGCTAGAGAATTATAATGAAAGTTTTCATTACTTAAAAAGTTTTCATTTTAGCTCTATTAATTTATTTTTATGAAGATTACAGGTCATCCCAAATGTTGTCAAATTCATCATTTGGATCTGATTTTCTAGAAAGTTTACCATCATCTACTTTAACTTCTTCGTCGCTTATATCTGCGCCTTTAGCTACTGATTGGTCTTCAAGAGCTTTGTCAATAACACCTTGATTTTTACCAGTTTTATACTCAAATTGTTTGTAATATGAGGTTTGGTCTTCTTGTACTAATAGTTCAGACTTTATGGGCTCTTCTGAATCATTCATTTTTAAATTGATTACACTACCAATTTTAAATGGTAGTACAGGTGTTATTATAGTACGTTTCATATTCAATGATTCTACTTCTGGTAATATTAAGCTCCTAAGGTAGCAGCTTGCTGATTCATCATCTTTTATAAGTTGGATCCCTGCGGGTTTGGCATAAGGTCCTAAAAGTTGAATACCAATTTTAAGAGAATTGTTTTCATCATGCTTTAGCCAGCGTATTACACCAATGCCCCACTGTTCATCAACCATTTCAGTATTACGCATGCATATAATTTCGCCAGGCTCAATGGCTGGGTGTGAATCGCCTAGCCAGCGTAAACATGAGCCAGTCGGGCTAACATTTATTGTTTCACATTGAAAGTTTGCAAATATATCATGTACAGTCTCTTCTTCTACAGAGCTGTCATCCATACTTAAAGTGTCTGAGCTTACCATGTCAAATGTTGGTAAATCTGATGTATCCATTGAAAGACCATTACTCGCACTAGACCCACTAAGATTAGAGTCAATATTAAATTCTTTTTTGCCACTTATATAGTAGTGTGCAGCTGGAGCACCAATAGCAATAGTCATCTTGCCACCCAGTGCAAATCTTGTATTAGCCCGAGATATATTAGTTGACCAATTAATATATAATTTTTGTAACGTTGGTATGTGTAGGGAGTAGCTTGGCTCTCGATCATGCTTTGTTCTAGCACGAATTTCATTGCTTTCCAGTTCGAATAAAACTTTACCGATACTATTATTAAGATTTATTGTATTTAAGCATAAGGAGTTATTGCTTGGAACAAATTTTTCAAGAATAGCTGGAGAAGGAGGTAGATCAGTATTTAAATCAATAGCATAACTACCGATGTTTTTTTTGTCATCATCAGTAAACATTTTGATTGATACATGAGTTAGCCATTCATTGGTTGCTTTAGATATAGATTCTTGTTCAATTTGTCTCCATTGAAATGGATTGCTCACTGCAATTAAAAGAGTTTTTTTGAATGAATCTTCAATATTTTTTAGTGGCTCATATGCCAATTGATTAATAGATTCAGCAGTATTTAAGCCATTTTCTTTGGCTAGACTGTATAAAGTATAAATTTCTTGCCATAAATTTTCTGGTGCTGCTTCATAAAGTAGGTATTTAACTTGAAGAATTAATCTTGTATGATTCATTATTCTGAATATGCTGGTTGTTGCGGTAATTTTATCGCTTTTAATCTTACCTGAGCTATTTAATCCATCTAATATATCTTTATATATTAATGTGAGCTCGATGAATAAAGCAATAGATAGACGAGAAATAGCAATTTGCTTTTTAGATAAAGCAGAGTTTTGATTGTAATAATGTTTTTTCAGAGCAAGACCAATAGAGTGAATGCAAGGTTTTATTACCTCTGCAATTTCAAATCGTAGATTATAGTCAAGTTCAGAGCTATTGATTTCTTTCAATAGATTGAAGAGCATTTTCGTGCAAACACCAGTATCTGACATTGGCAGTTCGTGCACCCACTCAGAGATTGCCTCAATGTTAAGTTCAACACTAGGCTTCACACTGCTATTTTTTTTGGGTATTTTAAACCCTAATTTGCTTTCTAAAGTATCCATAATATTGAGTTTAAACTAGATACAGGTTGTTGTGTGGATATTTAGAGGTAAATTTACGGTTATTTGACCGGCCTTTCTGCTGATTTGTTGAAGGTCATTATGAACATAGATATTTTATGTTCCGTTTCTAGTTGAACCTCTATGGTTGCGGGTTGTTGCTGATGGTGTTGATGGGGCCGAACTAGAAAGCTTAGTTTTAAATTTTTTCTTATGGCATACAGCGTGAGATTCATGTGCCACAGTACATGTAGGTGCTGGAATTAATAGGTCACCACTATTTCCGGTTTCAGCAAGATTTTTGTTATATTCAGATAAACTTTGCAGGTCATCATCGATAGACACCATTCTTTCACTTAGGTCTGTATCGTTGCTATAATCTTCCCTCTCAATTTGAGCAAGATTAGATCTATGTTCTGATAATTCTTTACAGCTTTTATGAGCGTCATACGCTGACATACCTAAAGCTGTTCCCCCAAGAGCTAATTGTGCGCAAAATACAGTGGCAGTAGCGATAACAGCTAATGCACCTGCTGGGGGGAACGCTATAGCCAAGGCAATACTAGTTACAGCAAGGGCTATTGCAAACCCGCTAATTAGTCTGCTGCGTTTGCACGTGGCAATTTTTTTGAGTAGAGTCCCTTTTGCTATTTTTTTGAACTCTGTATCGCTATTAACATATTTTTTAAAACCTTGATGCAGTACTTTTGTATGTTCAATATTATCATTTATACCCGATTTAATTTGTAATTTTTGTTTGACAGGTATTTCTAGTAAATCGACTTTCCCATTGGCCTCTTTTAACTTATCAATTATAGTAGCAAATTGCTGGGCAATATCTTTCGGTGCTTTAGCTTTAGATTTTTCTGCTCCATCTTGTTCGTGATTTAACAAAACAATTAAATCATTATTTAGTCTTTCAATTTCTTTTTCAATGTCGAGAAGGACTTCACTTTCATTTATAGTTGCTAACATTTTTTGTCGATCTTCTTCATTCAGATCACAGCTAGCAATAGTGTCTTTAATATCTGTGCTTATTGCATCAATAGTTTTTCCGGTTTTATCATGTAATTCTTTTAGAATTTCATCATGCTGCTTTGTAATGCTGTCTTCATTTTTTATTTCTTGAGTATCTCTAAGAGCGTTAGCTACTGATTTCTGTTCTTGTATTAAATTTTCAAGTTTAGCTTTAGTTTTAAGGTCAAGAAAATCTTCATCGACACTATTGGTAATATCACGAGCTGACATTCCAATGGTTATTACACCGTCAGCAGCACCAGCTACAAATGTTGCCCACATACCAACAGATACTGCAGCACCTGCAGGTGGACATATTATAGTTAAGGCAAGAGCCCCACAGCCAAGAATAGCTCCGGCGAGGTAATATTGATATTTTTTTGAATTTTTTACTTTATTGTAAGCAGCTTTAGCTTTTGCCCCCATGTTAAAAGTCGGCATATCTGTAATTGATGTGTTTGCCATATAAATTTTTGCCACCTCAGACAAGCTACGCTTAAGAGGAAATCGTTCTATTGATTCCATATCGGAAGTTTTATGATGAATGGCTTCAGCAAATTGTTCTGTAAGTGCTATATGTAGCATATCGAAGTCAGCAGAGATTTTTGTGTATATGGCAGAGTAATCGATAAATAAACTTTTCAAGTCATCATCTGATTGGTAGAGACGCATATCATCCGTTTGTTCTTTCATTAACTCTCTGATTTTGTCAATGTCATCAAAGAACACTTTGTCCTGACTTGTGATTTCATTGTGAAGTTCAGTAATATCTAATGCTCTCTTGCTGATTTTGTCGAGTAATTCAACTCGTGTTTGCTCTTCTATGGGTAGTTTCCCATCTGATGTAACATGAGTTGATATTTTTGACAGTAGAGAATTTGCTTGACTTAAAGATTCTAAAACGGATGTAGGGTCCATTATAGGATATCTGTTAGGCATTACCATTTCAGTTTGCGGAGTAGACAATATATATCTCCTTATTCATTACTAGTAGGACAATATATTTTAGCGTAAGTGTGAAATATGTGATGTCACACTAATGCGAAGATGCCAGTATATACCCGATTTATATTCACATATCCCTATTTTAAAGTGCTAGATGTCTTATGCAGACTTTGCATAATCAGCTTGAGTGTTCACTCTACTTTTAAATTTATCATCAAGTGGGTTTGTTGATAATTCAGTTGCACAAAGTGGATGTTTATCTTTTGTGGTAATAAATAATTTGAACTTATATTTACCTGATAATGTCAAACAAATGAGCCTTGATGAAGATTGTTGCTATGGGTAAAAAATATCCAAAAGGTAAACCATATAAACCACTATATAAGCCTATGGTTTATTATAATCATATTTTTGACAATAAAGAAGACACTAATCCTTTCCATTATTTTGCCGAAGCAATTAATTTTCAACTTCATGACTTTCAGAAGAAAGTTGAAATAGATATACAAAAATATAAACATCAAAGAAATATGGGGAACATATCTGATAAATATATAAAAAAAGCCAAAAAAAGTCAGAAAAATATTGAAAAGATAGAGAAAAAGCTCAGTAGTGTATCTAAAGATAGAGAAGAAATGATTGAGGCTTTCACTAAGAGGGACCAAATTGAACAGCTAGGAAGAGCTGTGAAAATGGCAAATGAAGCAGATGAGCTCATGCTTGATTTGGATTTGTCAGACTTAGAAGAGTCAGTGGCTGAATATGATGCACAAGGGAGAGACCTAGATCTAGAGTTAGGAGAACTTAACATAGAGTGCGATCAAGATGGTTTGCCAATTCTAGATAGTACTGTCAATATTGAGCCTGAAGAAACTAAAGTAAAAAAGACAAGCCCTCATGATAAGAGACAGGAGGAGAGAGAAGTTGAATACCTGATGGCAATGGATCTTTTAAATAATGTAGTTGGTGGTCAACGGTTGGGCGATGACCCAGTTAAAGATACCATTTTACTTGAACAATCGAAAGAGAAATGTCTTGCACGGTTAGCTGAATTAACTGAAAAAATTAATGAATATAAAAAAATACATGGACCAACAGTAGATGGTTCATTAAATAGAACTTTAGACCTTATTGATGAGCAATTTGGAATTTTAAATTTAATATCATTGGCAAAAGATTTAAATGTTGCCATGGTTAATGATAGAGAACTTCCCAATAATATAGAAAACATAGCAAGCACAGTTGTTCTTGTTTCATCTTTGCAGGATAAAATAAAAAAATATGACTTTAAAACTCAATATAAAGAGAGAATATTATTAGATATCAGCTCTAAGGAAATATGGCCAGATTCTAAACATAGACTTGTTCTTGATTCTTCCATGCTACACATACAAGGTAGGCATATTGATAATATGCTTAATTTAAAACGTGATGATGTCAAAACAGATAAGCTAGGAGATTTATTAGATGTATTGATGGAACAAGAGTATAACGCAAATCAGGATGTGTATGAGGCAGAATATGCAAAAATTAACAGGGCAATTAAAGATGAAGTTAATGATATTATATTCAAGATGCAAATAAAGCATCATGAATACCCCTTAACTAAATTTATGGAAATAACTGAGAAATTAGAAAGAAAAGAATCAGATGTTGGCCAAGAACATGCCAATATAGAATCAGCTATTAAGATGCTTAAAAAGTTGGATTGTTGTACTGCAAATAAAAGAAGAAAATTAACTGGATTAATTAATGATTTAGATAATAAGGTAGCTAAGGCAGAAAAAAATGCAGATCTCGGTGAGAAAGCTATTGAGGGGAATAGGCAAGATCTTAATAAGCAAATAAAAAAAGAAGAAAAAGAGCTGAGAAGTGTATTAGGGAGTTTAAGTAGCATAATTGATAAAATGGAGAAGAAACACCCAGAACAAGATCCAGAAAATTTTGCAAGGATCAGAAGCATGTTAGTACAGCCAGAAGGCAATAAAATTAATAGTAAATCTATTAATAATGCAATTGCACAATTAAAATTGCTGGAATGCTGCTCTGAGGCAAAAAAACAAGATTTGGATGAACTACAAACAAGAGTGATAAGTTCCTATTCTGCACTTGAGGAAATATTTGAGCCAGCTATATCAACTTCTAATAGACATGTTGAAAGTGGAAATAGAGAATCAATATATGAGCACATCAGCACTTCAAGTAGAGATTATCATATAGACCATGAATCAACGTTAACGGTTATGATTAATAGAAGTAGGAATAATATTTTCAATAAGGCAGTTGAAATAATGCTTGAACAGTTAGATGAAGCTGGAATGCTTGAAAATTTAACTGATACACAATATGCCAATGTTCTAGGAGCAATACAGCATAACCTTAGTGAAAGTTTTAAAAAAATAGATATGGAGAGTGGAATATCTTCAGAACTTGAAGTGTTAAGAGAAATTCTTGAAATAAAAATAGATGAAGAAACGGGTGCAGTATTGTGTCTTAATGCTGTTGATATTGCCAATGGTGGAGATATGGGGGCTAAAACTCGACTAGATGATGTGGAAATGAGCAATGCTGTATTGCAAGAGTATTTGCCAGATAAACTATTAAAAAAGGTACCGTTAACAAATACTGACAAAAATGAAATCATAAAGAGGTGTATTGCAGTAGCATTACATGCCAACAATAACTATACGGGTATGGATAAACATTACCAAATGGAATTTCCTATGGAGTATAATAGATTGATGCGCAGTCTAGCAAGCTTATTGCCAAATGAATACACCGTTGATATATCTAGAAATGATCTTTTTTCAGAAGCATTAGAACAACATATTGGCGAGGTATTAGCTGAATATATAGACGCACATAATCCAGAAGATATTTTTAAAGTAGAGTTACTAGAGAATGCAGAATTGATAGGTCGTTTACGAGAGGATGTTGAATTTTCTTTGCAACAAAACATCTATATGAATGATGAACTACAAGAAGCTGCTGCACAAAGGCGAGAAGCTGAGCCATCGATGGTCGGCAACTATAATATTCCATCTAAAGTTAATCACACGGTTGTAGCCACAATGGAGGCAATTCCTGATGGTACTGAAACTTATAATACATTAATGACTAAAGTTGGGCATGCAATTGGTATTGAGGTGATGAGTGAAAATCCTAATGAAAACAGGAAGTTATTATCAATACAGAAATATGAATATAGTAAAGAGTTGGCGGCAATAAAAGCTAAAATCATGGAGTATGAAAAAGTTCATGGAAAGGCAGATGATGATTCAATTAATTTCAGTATGAATATAGTGAAGACACTTGAAGCTCAATTGACACTAATTGATAGAGCTATTGATGTTTGTAAATTAGAAAGTAAGAGTGAAAACACGTCAAACTTATTTGATGGAGTAATTAGTGAAATTGCATCAGTTAAAGAAGTAAGTGATGTGTCCTCTCAATATACTAGAAGTACTAAATTTGCAGAAAAAATATTATTAAATTTGAATGCCAAAGCTGTATTTGGTGAAGTAAAGCAATCATTTCGAACAGAGGTACTTATTCTTGGAGCTAGAGGCTTATCTTATGATTCAATATTAAATGAAAGTAACGCCAAAAAAGAGGAGAAAGAACCAACGCTATTAATCGATGCTATTTTTTATAAACGGAAAGAAGACATACAGAATCAATTTGATGAACGCCTTTCTAAGATTGGTGCAGATGAAAAGGATAAAATTAGAGAGTTAGAGAAAGAATTTGATTTGTTAGATGCAGAGGTTGCAAAAGATATCAAAGTATATGAGCAGCATCTTGAGAATTTTGGTAGTAATATAGCGGGAATACAAAAAGAATTAAAAGGAATTATCGACAGCCTCGATATACCAGGAAATGAAGAGTTAGTTAAAGGAATGCGTAAATCAGCAACACAAGAGGATGGCCAAATAAATACAGGAAGTATAGGAGCTCTTTTGATCGCTTTACATAGTAATGGAATAGATGGAGAGTGTTTAGATAATATTGCAAAAAATCTTCATGCAGCGTATGAAGAAATAGATATAGTTGTTGGCACCTCATTAACAGCAATGAAAAACAGCCCAGAGGTATTTGAAGAGTCTGATTTTTTCATACATGTAAGAAATGAGAATGCTCAGAAAAATCAAAATGTAAATACAATGCAAGATTTACATGGCTCTATTATTAATAGAGAAAAAACTCAAATGTTTAATATGGTAATTGATGTTGCTGTAGGCCAATTAGAACAGGCAGGAATATTGCGTAATATAACTGATGAACAATACCAAATTATCCTTAATAAAATTCACGATAATTTATCTAAAGCATTTAAAGGCGTAGATACAGAAAATATAGGCTCACATATTGACATTTTAAGGAAGGCATTAGAAGTGAGCATTGATAATAATAGCGGTGAAGTTGTTTGTTTGAATTTTGTAGATTTAATTTATGGCGATGAATCAAAAACATTTATTAATAATGAACAAATTGAGTTGGCATTTTTAAATAAATATATGCCTGAGGCATTGCAGGAAAAAGTAGAACTGACAGATGAGGATAGGGTTAGAATAGCATCTAACATAATTAGTAGAGCGCTGCTAGATAACAGTTCGTATGCCGAGTATTGCCAATATAAAAATCCAGAGGAGCATAATGAATTAATAAGAGCAATAGCAAGTATATTGCCATCAGAGAATGTCGTTAATGTTGGGAGTAGTTCTATAATTTCTGAAAATGTTGTCGAGGAAGCTTTTGTTATTATAGATAGACTTATAAAAGATGGAATACCAAATTCAGATGTAGAGCTAACAGTAGAAGAGAGGAAAAGTAATTTTAAAGAGTCGGTAATTTCTGGGCTAGATTCTATTCAGGAAAGATTAGAAGCTATAGCCAAGGAGGAGTTATCAGATTTAGACAAAAAAACTAAAGAAGCTCTTGTTAATGTAGAGAAATGTCCAGATGCTTTTGGGACTCACAGAGTTCACAAAATTACCAGTAGGGATTTTAGCCAGCACGATGTACTTGCTGAACAAAGCAATGCAGATAGAACATTTAGGCAAAAGAAAATAGTGAAATCATTGATATCTATGTTTAAACCTAAAGAGCCAGATGTAGCTTTAGATATCCAAAAAGGAAAAAGTATAAGAAAAGGAGTGATGAATAACTTACATGAAAACTATAAAAAAAATAATAAGCTAATGAAAATATATGATCGGTATGGTCGAATTAAACCTGGTGCACAAAAAGTTAAAGATCTTATTAAGAGTGTAATGCCTGAGCATATTAATTCAGGGCAAAGTGTTGATAAATATTCAGCTAGAGTAATTGCTGATGTATCTAATTTAATTCAATATATGTATTCTCAACCTGGTGGTGATATTCCAGTTGATGAATTTAAAGAACTTTGTGCGGTTCTATGTTCTACAGATAATAGTATGGAAGCAAATTTAAAAAGAGAAATTATTTATAGTAAAATTTCTGGGGATGAAAGTGCAACCAAAGGATTAACAGAAATACTAAATTCCATTAAAGAATATAAAAAACTTTTGAATTCTGACCATGAATTGACCATAGATGATATAAATAATGAAAATAATAAATCAGATGAGATTGTGGATGCATTGCCTGTACTAATAGGTGCAATTGGGCGTGGAATGGAAAATTTGCAGGCTGGGTCGCAACTATCTAATGAGTTGGGAGATTTTACAACAATGCTTGTGGAAATGAGAGGTGAATATAAAATACAAAATCAAAGTGCCAATTTAGGGTTTAGAAATGAGGAAATATATCAAAATGCAATTGTTGATATGGTTAGATTAAGGGACTCTAGTCAAATTCCAGATACTCAAGCCTCTAAATTTTTAGATTCTATGGAGCAAAAGTATGCTAATGGTGAGTTAAATAGAGCATCTATGTTTAAAATGATTTTGGATGAAAGTAATAGAGTGGAAGGTATGCCTAATTCAAAAAAATATATACAAACACTGAAAGGTACTACACGTTCAATGTACGATAACTTCGTTAGTGAATTAAAGGAAGGTGAAGTGAATTTCAATTGTCCAGAAAAAGAAGTGAGGAAAATGAGAGACACATTAAGCTCAATTGCAACACATGGTCAAGGTTGGCTATGTCAGATGATTGGTAAGATATGTCCATCCATTACTAAAAAACATAAAGAAGTAAATGAAATGGCTTCTAATATGATTGCTGAATTAAACAAAGAAAATCCATCTACACCAGAAGAATTATTTGCCTTCGCTATGAAGATGAATGATATTGCAACCAATCTTAACGACAAAGAAGTTAGCGTGAGGATGAATAGTAAACTAAAAAGTTTAACCAAAATGTCTGCTAATATATTATCATCATTAATGCAATGTGGGAATGATGATAAAGTTTTACCTAGCTTGTTGGGCAATCAAGAATTCAGGGATTTACTTGATGATGTTAAGCATGGGAATTTGCCTGATCATTTGAACGGAGTGCTAAAAATGGATGCTGTTAAGCTTAATGAAACAATCGATGCATATGATAAATTGCAAGGTAATGTTGTGTCTCATCTAGCACAAGCAACCACAGGAAATGATACATCATTGCTTGAAATAAAAGATAGGTTAGATGTTAATCCCAAACAAGATCCTGTAGAGCCAAGTGCTGGATCTAGAAAAAACAGTTTGCGTTAAAAAATTAATTTTGTATAACCACTAAAGTTAATCTTTAATTTGCAGGATGAATATGGGTCATATGTAGAACATTAGATAAAGTATGACATTGCAATTATGAAAAAATTAATTTTCTTCATTCGATGGCGGATTTAAGTTGTCTTTTGCTAATGATTCTGAGGCACCCTTAAAACTTTGTTTGAATTTTTTTATTCTATCAGAAGTTGATTTCAATGATGGTACTTTTTGTGAAGTGTCATCTAGTATTTTATATAGCTCTTCAATACTATCAATATTGAAAAGTTCTTTGATTTTCATGGACATTTCATTACTATAAGCTTTTTTAGCAACTATTTGGTCACCATTTTCAATCATGAGACTATTTGCCTTGTTTGTTACTTTGCTGCTCTCACGATGAACGATACCTCTGGTTTCATACAAAGATATGACTTTTTTTATTTCTGTTGCATGTTCCTTTACATTAAGTAAGATGCATATGTCTTCTAAAGTAGCCACATCATTGTATAGCTTATTAAGCCCCTCAGGTGTTCGATCAATTCGATACACTTTCAGTTGTTTCACAACATCATTTAATAAATCTGGCCCATACGTTTCATAAAAATCAGGAATTCCAAAACATGCCTCAGATGATCTATCTAATATATTTTGAGAGTATCCCTCCAATAAGTGGTAAGTTACATACTTGCGAAATAGACATCGATCTTTATCGAAAGAATCTTTGGGTTTTTCTCTAAACTTAGGATAGTAACCATGACGTGCATAAAAAAGTCTAAATGCATTTATCTCTAAAATTAATGAACTTGTAGCAGTAGAGCCATTTTCACAAGTTAAAACACTAATGCCGATCGAAGAACATGATATTGATAAGTAAACACTTTGTTCTTTGATGACTGATCTAGATATTGCATCTACAGTATTTGTTTTATAATCATTTGCTTTTATATAGTGAGCATATGCATCAAGTGCTACTTTGATTGATGCGACTAAAAATATAACATTTATTGTGTTTGGTGATTTTTTTATTATATTCAATACACCAATTGGATCTTGTTTATCTAAGCAAGTATAAATTTCTTTGGGAATGTTTTCATTTTCAGAGAAACCTATTTTTTCATTATTTATTATAACAGTGCATCTTATGGCATTAACTAAATGTTCTACTAATGTTTTTAAAGTGCGCCCTGATGATATCTGATATTTCTGTGGACTTTCGATGCTGTCAAGATCATTATAAGCACTATGTAGATAGTTTAAATCAAAACTAAGGTTACAGCTGATTATCTTTTCTATTAATTCTGATGCGTTAGCTCTAGGTAAAATCTTAGTGATTACTGACTCTAAAAAAGATGTATTATTTTGTATGTATTGTAAGCAATATTCAGGATCAGCTACATCTGTTCTTAAAAGTTTAATAGCATTTTCAAATACTTTTATTAAAGCTTTGCTTGGCAAGTATGGGTGATGCGTTATTATGGTTTGGAAAAAAACTGGAATAACTATGTTTTTATCCTTATAGTTTTTATTAATTAATAATAATTTTTCAATATGAGCAACCATCTCATAAAATATTATTTGTTTTAAGTTGAGCAAAGTTAGCCTCAGCTGTTCATCTTTATCTTTTAAAACAACAGAAGGAAATGCTGTTCGGAAAAAGGATGATTTCCAACAAATCTTTAATTCACCTGATTCATCTTTGTCATATGAATATATAGAGGTGTTATATGCCATTCTAGCTGACGGATATCCTATATGAGAGCCAGTTTGCATTCCTAACACTTCGCCTAAATTCATATTGCTAAGTTGCTTGTTTTTTAATTTTCCCTTAAACGCCATCATAATTCTTAGCTGTGCTTCTTGTGACATTCGATTAAATTCTTCAGGCTTACTTTTTGAGTAATTTCTTACGATTTCATTTCTTTTCCTCCAAATGTTTACCAAGTCAGTGAAAATATTTTTTTCCCATTCTGGTAAGGTTTTGAACCAGGTCGGATGACTATCCACATCGAGCACTTTAAGCAGCTCATCAGTTAATTCTTTAGTATATATAGCTACTTCATTATGCATAATAGATTGAATAACATCAGTTGTCAGTGATGTATCTATGACTTCATTTCTATCAGAGATAATTAATGCAGGTTTTATTTCTTGAGGATTTCTCATCATCCAATTGTAAAGATGTTCTTGTGCTGATATATGCCACTTTATTTCATTTATAGTGTATGGTGTTTTGGAGTTTTTGAAAAAACAATATAGAGCTCCCATCGCTTGTGATAGAAAAATTTGCAGCTCTTGTTTTTCAAAAAAGCTATTACTAAGAAAATCGTCATAAATAATATCTAAATTATTTCTAGCTTTATCAACTTCAGAAAAAGTATTGTCAGAGTAATCAATAATATTTAAAATTGTTTTATAATAGCAAAGGCTCCGTTTTAAAATAGCATTATGGAGTAATGGTAGCTGAATAGTCATTATAAACTCAAATCCAAACATATTATCTATGATAAATATAGTTGTAAATGGGATTCTGATGTTGTATTTTCAGTATCCAGACCTTCTGACCTGCTGCCATGATTATAGATTTAGAGGTATGTCTTAGTTATCACAATCTCATTGTTGGGTATATTTCAGTGTATTGTGACAGCGATATTATCACCTTCGTCTGCAAATTCTTTCTCAATCTTATATTGTGTTTTTGACACTCTCCTTACCATGAATGAAGAAGACTCTATGGAGCAGTTAGTTATGCTGCAACTATAGATGAAATACAGCAATTTCTTTAAGCAATATCCTGAAATGAAAACGTTATAAGGGCCACTATTAGCGTTATTTTAGATGGGCTCAGCTACATACAGAGCCATACAAGATATATCTTCATACTTTAGTGCATATATCTTTACTATAAATTATTTTTTATCTATTTTATTTTCTTGGGCATAATATTTTTAGGGAGGCATTTTTCTATGAGTTTTTTTGGCAAAGGTAATAACTCTATTGTGCATGACACTTATTTTTTATTGCTTGGCGTATTCTGTGTCAAGCAAATTTGAAGTTTATCTTGTTTTTCATCTTGATCGTGTCCTTCCAGTTGCTATGTTTGCTTATTGGAAGGACACGATGTATGCTGCGGTCAACTATTAATATGTCATCCGAAAAAATACCTGAATTAATCATTGAGTCCCCTTTTTCTCTTATCAAAAAGGTTGCAGTAGGATGTTTGATCAAAAGAGCATCTAAACTAATATTTTTTTCTATGTGGTCTTCAGCCGGTGATGGAAAGCCGCCCCCCCTAATTATTGAGCTCTGTCGCTAACCTTTTTAAAACCACAGCACCTAGCACAAGCTATTTAACAGAATAACCATGTATGTTGTGGTCAAATCTGACTTTGCGACAGAGACCTCGACATTGGAACAATTGTGGTTGTCTCAAATCTTACTTATCTGATAGTCTTCCGAATGGCCATTGTAAAATAAACCACGGATTGATTAAGGACTTAACTTAACTTTGCTTTCTTAAAAGGGGGGAGACCTTCTGAAGGTTCATTATCTCTTAAATCACCAGCCATAGGCTCACTAACATATTTTACTGCATCAATGCGCTTTGTTATAAAGCTTTTAAAGGTATGGTTGGTGCCGGTGTCTGTATCTCCTCTATTGGGGATTACCATATGAGCATACTCTAGGCCCGCAAGAGACAGTATATGTGGTGCACAATCTTTAGCATACTTATTTAAAAAATACACATTACCAATCCTAACTGCGTCTAACCTAAAGCCTTCCCTTATGGAGGCCATTATTTTAGTATCATTTTTAAGTGCTTGTGGCATATCTGAAATATTTGGCCACGCCGCCTGCGCTACTACACGAGATATTTCATGGTAGCCATTATAAGCTGCCCCACGTAAAGCAGTACTGCCCCAAGCTGTAATATTATCTACAACAGCCTGAAACTCATATGTACCATCTTCTTTTTTACCTAAAAGCCTATCTACAATTGCCTTATGGCCGTTGCGAGCTGCAGAGCATAAAGCATAATTGCCTGCAGCTGTAATGTTATCTATGACATCTGGAAACTTATATGTACCATCTAATTTTTTTCTTGAAAGCCTACCTACAATTTCTCTGTGGCCATTTTGAGCTGCCAATCGTAAAGCATAATTGCGATAAGACGCAATATTATCTACAACATCAGGAAACTCATATGTGCCATCTACCTTTTCACCTAAAAGCCTATCTACAATTGGCAAATGGCCATAACGAGCTGCAAAGCGTAAAACTTCATTGTCATTAGCTGTAATATTATTTACAACATCTGGAAACTCATGTGTGCCATCTTCTTTTTTACCTAAAAGCCTATCTACAATTGCCAAACGCCCATTTTTAGATGCCTCGCGTAAAGCATCATTGTTATAAGATGCAATATTAGCGGCAACATCTGAAAACTTATAATTGCCATTTTCTTTTGCCAAATAATCTAAGTCATTTGGGCTGCCATCTTTGATGCATTGGATGAAATCTTTATAATTGTTCATTTGCTTTGCTTCCTATTATTGATTGTTATTTTTTTGTATATGAAGTGCTGACCATTGTTGTTGCAGATGCAACTGCAGAGGCGCACAATTATTACTTATATTTAATCTGATTATTATAATCTTGATGGCATTTTAACATGCCCAGATAACTGGGTCGATAAGTGGGAGGGGTGCTTTCATTATTACCACCTCGTTGTAGGCAAGAACTATTCCTAGCATATCAACAAAGTCAGCCAATTGTTGTTCTAAGCAAGTTTGAGCAACATGTCACCTGATGAATAATTTATTTTGAAGATAGTTCATGATTCATTAGCCTTTTAAAAAAATATAAATTAGAAATATTCACTGATTTTGATTAAGCATAATTTTTCGTATAGTTAATTATTATGCAAATGTTGTATCAAAATAGCTTAGCCTGTAAATGTAGGCAGTTTGATGGATTACTTTGCTGAAGATAGCTCTAGCATATTTGGCGTAATTTCTTCATAATTCTCTACTGAAAATTTATTTTAAGTGAAGCATGTTATGTCAACATATAGTACCAGTGAATTTAAAAACGGTTTAAAACTTATAATGGATAAAGATCCATTTAGTATAATTGATAACGAGTTTGTTAAACCTGGAAAAGGTCAGGCCTTCAATAGGGTTAAGATGCGAAATTTAAAGACTGGCAGAATTGTTGAAAAAACTTTTAAATCTGGTGAAAGTGTTGAGGCTGCTGATGTTATGGATACAGAAATGCAGTATTTGTATAACGATGGTAGCGTATGGCACTTTATGGATCCTAAAAGTTTTGAGCAATTTGAAGTATCTGGAAATATTATGGATGAATCTTCTAAATGGATTAAAGAAGAGGATCTATGTGAGGTTACTCTATGGAATGGAGCACCTTTAAGTATTAACCCCCCAACATTTGTAATTCTGAAAATAGTAGAAACAGATCCAGGGCTAAAGGGTGATACTTCTGGTGGAGGTGGTAAGCCTGCTACTTTAGAGACAGGAGCTGTAGTTAGAGTGCCGTTATTTGTACAGATTGATGAATTAATTAAAGTAGATACCCGTACTTCTGAATATGTATCAAGAGCTAAAGATGTTGATTGATGTATAAATTACCAACAAATACAAAAATAGAAGTTATTACTCGAGCCCAATTGTATAGTTACATCAGAAATTTTTTTATTAGACGAGAAGTTTTAGAGGTACAAACACCGATATTATCTAATTTTGTGGCAACTTCACCGCATATTAAACCAATTGCTACATCTGGCTCTAAGATAACCAGGTATCTTCATACTTCTCCTGAATTTGCAATGAAAAAAATGTTGGCAAATGACTTAGGAAGTATTTATCAAATATGTTCAGCATTCAGAGATGATGAAAGTGGTCCGATACATAGTAATGAATTTACTATGCTTGAGTGGTATCGAGTGAACTTCACGTATAAAGATCTAATTCAAGAAGCTATTGAGTTGTTATCAGAATATTTGGATATACATGAAGTAGAGAGAGTGACATATTTAGAATTATTCCGTAGATATTTACATATAAATCCACATGTCTCAACGATTATGGAGCTGAAGAGCAAAATAAATGATGATTTTGTTAGTTCTGAACCTCTAAGTAGAGATGATTATTTAAGTATATGTTTTAATCGATATATTGAACCAAACTTAACCGGAAAGAAAATATGGGTTGTTTATGATTACCCAGAATCACAAGCAGAATATGCAAATATTAAAAAATTAAGTAATGAATGTAATGTGGCTATGCGCTTTGAGGTGTATATAGATGGTATTGAGTTAGCAAATGGTTATGATGAGTTAACATGCCCAAAGGAACAGAAGCGGCGCATGGAGTCTGAACTTTTACAAAGTAAAAGGGATATTCCTTTAGATCAAGAATTAATATCTGCTCTTCGTCATGGTATACCAAAATGCTCTGGTATTGCTTTAGGAATTGATCGATTGCTAATGCTTAAATGTCAGCTTTCCCCATAGCTTGTAATACCTTAAGTTTTTGACCGATTCTTAAATCTTTATTCCAAGACATCTTGCTATTTTGAAATAGAGTGATAACTGTTGACCCAAATGCAAATGTCCCCATATGTTCCCCTTTATCTAGCTGAGGACCATCGTTAAAATCACAAGGAGTAATTGGTTGTTGTGTGTGGCTATTGCCACCCCACACGGTTAATATACTGCCGACGATCATTGCTCCAACCATGACCTGAGCCATAAGACCATATTTTGTTTCAAAAATGCAACAGAGACGCTCATTACGAGCAAACAGGTTGTTTACATTATTCGCAGTATAGTTATTTACTGAAAACAATTTACCTGGAATAAAGTTTTGATGAATTAATTTTCCTGCGGTTGGCATATGAACGCGATGATAGTCATGAGGGGCAAGATATAATGTAGCATAGCTACCATTAGTGAACATGTCTGCATACTTGGAGTTATTAAGTAGAGATTCTGTTGTGAATTTAAAACCTTTAGCTTGTACTAAGGTATTGTTATTGATTTTACCAACTTGGCTGATACAGGAATCAGCAGGGCTGATAATACTATTATCATTTATAATTTTATCTCGATGCTTAAGATCTATTTCGCGTGTAAATAAGTCCTGCAAACTGGCGTAGTCTTTAATATTTGGGTACTTAGCAATAGAAAGATCTACCTTATACTTATTTACAATCCATGTTTTTAGATAATTGCTAATTAGTGGGTTAGTTGAATTTGCTAGGTAACCAAAAGATTTGGTTAAAAGTTGTTGTGGTAAAATAGATTGCAGTTGTACAAGCATAAGTTTCTATGACTATGATTAAGGTTAGAATGATATATCATATATTTATAGTTAAATCTAATTTGTGTTAGATAGTAATCATATAATCTCTGGAGAAATCATTGAAAGATTTAGATGAGTTAGTGAAATTATTAAAAAAGAGAATTATCGGGGCCCAGAGTGTTAGTTCATTTGTTGAGTTACTAAAAAATTATGAAGGAAATGATTGGCAGAATTATCTTGTATATTCCACAGAGAATTATTACCGAAATATTGTCTATGGATGTGAAGATTTTGACTTAATAGTCATCTCTTGGGACTGCATGCAGCGATCAAAGGTCCATAGTCACCCAAGTAAAGGCTGTTTGGTCAAAATTCTATCTGGTGCATTGGTTGAGAGTTTATATGAGAGTAATTTGGATGGCAAAGATTTAAAAATCATCTCAACTACCGAGCATCAAATTGGAAATGTTGGTTACATAGATGATATCCGAGGTTATCATAACATTGCTAATACATCAGAGGACCAGAGAGCAGCATCACTGCATTTATATTCGCCAGGTAATTATATCCCAAATTATTTTTAATCAAGGGGCAGCTCCTCCATATCTTTAACAATGTCGTGTAATTCGCTAAGGTCTTTCTTTGCTAGTTTCTCAGATATTACATTTTGTACTAACTTATCAACTAGCTTTCTTGTCGGATTATTTATTACAAGTCTTCTATATCTTTGAGATGTGCTCTCTTCGGTAGAGGTAAAATTTCTTCGCATCCATGCCTCCTCTCTACGGGGCTACTTCCAATTACTTTAACCAGGATAATTCCTAATGGTAAATTCTGTCAATTGGGAGAATGACCATTAGGAATGTGGGCATTATGAGACATTAGCAGTAGACTATTATAATGTTTAGGATAGAATACTTTATTTTTAGGATTGATCATTATGGCAAGAGATAATTTGTGGATTTGGCTTGATTTAGAGATGACCGGATTAGATCCTGATAATCATAAAATTATAGAAATAGCAACAGTGATTACAGACTATGACTTAAATATTATTGCTACAGGACCAGAGTTAGTAGTTAAACAGCCAAAGGATGAAATGGCCAAGATGGATAAGTGGTGTGTCAACCAACACACAAGATCTGGCTTAGTGGAACGTGTTGAAAAAGATGGCATTCTTGATGCAAGTGCAGAACAATTAACTCTAGATTTTTTAAAAGAACATGTAAAGCCAAAAACTTCGCCAATGTGTGGTAATTCAATTTGCCAAGATCGCAGATTTTTATATAGGTACATGCCAAAATTAGAAAGCTTCTTTCATTATCGCAACTTAGATGTAAGCACACTTAAATTGTTAGCAAAAGCCTATGGTTCAAAAGTTACTGACAAAATAGTGAAAAATATGGCGCATCGAGCCCTGGGAGATGTTATAGAATCTATTGATGAAATGAAATTATATAAGGATGAGTTTATTAAAATTTAGCTTGCAATAATTACATGATGATTATTAAAAGCATTAAGTTTTTTGCACAAGGCGTCCCACACTTCTACAGGAGAGTGATCATTCATGCATAAGCTACCAATGTTTTTACTGGTTAATAATGGACATTTTTTTTGTAGACAAGGTGCGCAATGCCTAATTGTTGAGAACAAGTATACGCATTTATCATTGCCAAGAATACCAGTAAGAGCAGTTTTGGTAGGACCAAAAAGCCCAACAACTGGCTTGTTAAATGCTGCAGCTAAATGTCCAAAACCAGTATCAACGCTGATAATAGCTTTAGCATTGCTTATCCAAGTAGCTGCATCGTTGAGCCCCATATGATCTTTAATTTTAACGTTACTAGCAAGACTTGCAAGCTTTATAGCTCTGTTTTTTTGTTGTTGTGTTGCATAAGTCACTTGAACTTCAATACCATCTTTATCTGCAATTTTAGCAAGGGCAAGCCATTTCTCAAAAGGCCAACATTTTGATGCCCATGTTGTGCCATGTAAAAATATTAGATAATCTTTTTGCTCTATCTCAGTATTAATAGCAGGGTTGATTCCATAATCAATGCTATTTCTATGATTATTTATGCTATATCCTAGGCATTTTGAAAATAGCTCACGATTTTTACTAATAGCGTGTTGATTGTGGGAAATATTGTATTTGTATTTATATCCAATACTTGCAATAGGCTCACGGGCAGAATGTTTAGAATATCCTGCAACTTTTCCATGGCAGCATACAGCTAAGATCATACTTTTAATTAACCCTTGGCTGTCTATTATTAAGTCATATTTTTCTTTTCGTAGATGTGTAATTAAGTCGCGGAAATATTTTCTTCCACTGAACAAATTATTTTTGAACTGTCTTAGTTCAACAGGTATTACCCTGGACACTGAGTTGTGCCAACTAGGGATTGAAGAAAAATCTTTTTCAATAACCCAATGAAATTCTATGTTAGATATATTTTTAGCAGCATCAGTTACTGCAGGTAAGGTATGGATCACATCACCCATAGATGATAGACGGATAATTAATACTTTCATTTATTTATACTTACTTTTTCTATTTCATTGATAACACGAATAGGCTCAATATCAATCATACATCTATGATGATTTAGTGGGCACTTTTTCTTAAAACATGGTTGACAAGGTATCTTGTTTTCCAAAATAACGGCTTGGCTTCCTAATGGGGGTGTATGCTTAGGTGATGTTGGGCCAAATATAGCAATAACTGGTATTTTCAAGGCTGATGCAACGTGCATCAGGCCAGAGTCATTGGTTACCAGAGCTTTAGCTAACGAAATGACATTTACGGTCTCAGATAATTTTAATGTACCTGCTAGGTTTTTGCAGCTATCTAAAGGTAGTTGATTAGCGATGAAATCAGTGATTTCTTTATCATTGATACTACCCATTAACCATATTTGTTTATTTTGTCTCAGTAAATTTTCAGCTACATTTAAATAATATTCTTTAGGCCAGCGTTTTGCGCTACCCCCAGCAGCCCCTGGGCAGAGAATGATTGCCTCTGGATCGTTAAGGTTAAATTTATCTGAGCAACTCAGTGGAGAGATAGTTATGAGCTCAGGTATTGGGGCGTCTATGATAGGAGGAGCGTCTTTAGGTAGCCCTAATTGAGCATATCGTTGGATCATTAGTGGAAAGTTATTTTTATTTAAGACTCTCAGATCATTGAGAAGTCCATATCTAAATTCACCTCGCCAGCCAATACGTATAGGAATTTTTGCAAAGAATGGTATTAGCGCACTCTTAAAAGAGTTGGGTAGTACAATGGCATGGCTGTATTGCCCTCTTAAACTTTTACCCAAATGATAGCGTTTAGCTATGTTAAGTTCTCCATGGGCAAGTTTAGATTCAATAATATTATTAACCTGGGGCATATTCTTGGCAACTTCTAGGCACCATTGTGGAGCTAACAAGTCAATTTTTTGGAATCCTTGAGCTTTTAACAGGATCATTAGCGATTGCGCCATGATCATATCACCAAGCCATGAAGGGCCAATGATGAGAATATTCTTATTATTGTCAGTCATTTTACATATTTTCTTCGAGACTAAATTTAATTATCTTCTTCAAACACATATTGAGTGCCACAATATGGGCAATCTGCTTGTCCAGATTCTTCAATGGGTATGAATACTTTAGGATGCATATTCCATAAAGACATGCTTGGCATAGGGCACGACAAAGGTAACTCTTTTTTAGTCACAATCACCCTGCTGATAACTTCTACGCTACTTTTCGAAATTTCTTTTGCCATTTATCCTGCCCCTGTATAGGTGTGACAACGCCGGCCATTATATCCAAGTTTTGTGTAATGGCATAATTTACAAACGAAATATATCATTTCTAGTAAATTTTAGCATAAAAATTAAGATGTTAGAAACCTATCTTGTGTTTGAAAACAAATATGCTTTGGTGCTCAGAGTAATAGCTGTTAAAATATATTTTTGTAAAAAACAAGAATTTGGAGATTTATTATGGAATTTGGCATATTTGCAGGTATTTGCATTTTCATTGGTATAACCATAGCAATAAAAGCAGTTCAGCAAGTTGCACAAGGATATGAGTATACCGTTGAACGGTTTGGTAAGTTTACTCATACTCTAGGGCCTGGATTATCAATTATCGTGCCACTTATCGACAGGATAGGTTTTAAACAAAATGTAATGGAACAAGTATTGCCGATACCATCTCAGGAAGTTATATCTAAAGATAATGCTATGGTACGAGTTGATGGTGTAGTATTTTTTCAAATTATAGATTCTGCGAAAGCATCCTATGAAGTAAATGATTTAGAGCGGGCTATATCAAATCTTACTGTAACTAATATAAGGACAGTATTGGGTTCTTTAGATATCGACCAAACCTTATCACAACGGGATCACATTAATTCAAAATTACTATCAGTAATTGATGAGGCAACTCTAACTTGGGGAGTAAAAGTTACTCGTATAGAAATTAAGGATATTACACCACCAAAAGACTTAGTTAATGCTATGGCAGCGCAAATGAAAGCTGAGCGTGAAAAGCGAGCAAGAGTTTTAGAGGCGGAAGGTATTAGGCAAGCAAAAGTCCTACAAGCTGAGGGTGATAAAAAAGCTAAGGTTTTATCTGCAGAAGCAGACAGGGAAACAGCATTTTTACAAGCTGAATCTAGAGAAAGATTAGCTACAGCTGAAGCTATAGCTACAACTACAGTATCCAAAGCTATAGATGAAGGCAACCTAAATGCAATTAACTATTTTGTTGCTCAGAAATACATAGATGCTCTTGGTAAGCTTGCAAGTAGTCCAAACCAAAAAACTCTAATATTGCCTGTAGAGACTACAAACGTTATCGGTTCTCTAGCTGGTATAGCCGAATTATTAAAAGGAAAATAATAATGTTAACCGGTGATGTATCCTTATGGACATGGTTTAGCGCTGCAGGGCTTTTAGTATTATCAGATTTAATTTTTGGTGCTAATTTCTTTTTACTATGGTTGGGATTTTGTGCCCTGGTGGTAGGTGGGGTGGTTTATTTTATCCCCAGCATATCTTGGCAGTGGCAGTGTCTATATTATTTTCTGTTATCCACCTTATGTTTGGTATTCTGGCGTAATTATTTAAGTAAAAACATTACTACTAGTGATTCGCCATTATTAAATAAAAGGACAAAGCAGTTTGTCGGTAATACTTATACTTTGGCAACTGATATAACAAATGGAAAAGGAAAAGTTAAAATTGGTGATACCCTGTGGCTGGTAAATGGACCTGATGCTAAAGAAGGAATGAGTGTTAAAGTTACTAGTGCTGATGGTATATGTTTAAATGTGGAGATTGTTAATTAAGTTTGCATGAATTATGGAACATATAAATGGATTTATAAAAGATTCTATTAAACAGGTTTTGCAAAATGAGCTAGAAGCAATACAGTTTCAATCTGATGCAGAACGCGTAGCTTTTTGTAATAATGATCAACTGAAAAGAGCTATAGCTTCTAGCCAATATATTTCAGATACACTAAAAAAGTATCCGCAAATTATTCCTAAATTGTTACTAGCTTTTGATTCCCCTGATGTTTTTCATCCGTTTCAATTATCTATGGCCCTGGATGTTAGTCTTGATATAATAAAGCAGGAGCTACGTAAATATAGGTGCATGAGCCTTGCCTATATAGGTGTGCTAGATATAGCTGGAGTATATTCTGTTACCAAAACTATAAGTGAACTATCTGAAGTTGCTGACAAATGCATTAAGTATGCCGCCAGTTGGGCTATGAAAAATTCTGCAACACAAATAGGTACTGCGTATGATAATGATGGTTGTGCACAGAAGATAATTATTATTGCTCTTGGTAAGCTTGGTGGTAGAGAGCTGAATTTTTCATCAGATGTAGATTTATGTTTTGCTTATCCACCTACTGAACATTTTGTAGCAAAAAATACCAGAGCCAGTGTTGAAGATGCATATCTTTGTATTGCTCGTACCATAGTGGATTTGCTAGCAGATAATAATGAATATAGTTTTGTTTATCGAGTTGACTTAAAATTGAGACCATTTGGTGATAGTGGCCCAATTGTAATGGATGTCAATGATATGGAGGATTATTATCAGCGATATGGTAGAGATTGGGAGCGTTATGCATTAATCAAAGCTAGACCGATATATGGTGATATAAATGAATGCCGTAACCTTATGGCGAAATTCAGACCATTTGTGTATCGACGTTATATGGATTTTGGAGTTTTTGAATCACTACGAGAGATGAAAACATTAATAGAATCTGAAATAAATCGTAAAGATAAACATGATGATATTAAAATTGGTAGAGGTGGAATAAGGCAAATAGAATTTATAGCTCAATCATTCCAATTAGTTCGAGGCGGTAAGGATCCTATTTTTCAGCAGCGCTCTTTATTAAAAGCATTAGAAATTATAAAAAAATATAAATATATAAGCCGAGAGGAATATGATTGGTTATTAGATTCATATTTATTTTTAAGAAAAACTGAAAATGCATTACAAATGCTGCATGAACAGCAAACACACACATTGCCTGATTTAGAATTAGATAAAAATAGATTGTGTATTGCTTTAAATTTTGTCAGTTGGAATGATTTTGTAGATGTATTAAATAACCATAGAGATTTGGTGTCAAATTTGTTTAATAAAATTGTGGCTCCACCGATCAAAGTTATAGAAGCGTTACCGAACCGTATTCGTATTGGAGATATATGGGCTATAATTGAAGACAAGGATAAATGTATTAAAGAACTAAAAAAATGTGTACCAACAGACTATGAATTAATATATAAAGAATTATTATCGTTTAGGTCTCGTATTGATAATAAACAGTTTGGCTATCGTACCAGAAAAAGATTGAAAAATCTTATTCCTGAAGTGATAAATATATCAATACGCTCTCAAGATCCAGTGCAAGCACTTAATAGGCTGATATCATTAGTTGAATCAATTGGTAGACGGTCATTATATATTTCTCTTATGTTGGAAAATCCTAATGTTTTGCAACTTATTATTGATTTATGTACAAAAAGTGAGTGGGTGCACGCACAATTATGTAAATTCCCAATTCTATTGGATGAATTATTGGATTATAGGCGAAATAGAGATATTAGTATTGGTAATTTACATAATGAATTAAAGTTGCGTTTACAGTGGGTTGACAGTGACGATCTTGAACATCAAATGGAGTGTTTACGAGAGTTTAAATTAAACAGCACTTTTAGAATAGCTGTTGCTGATGTTATGAGTGATATTTTAATAAAAAGGGTTAGTGATCACTTAACCGATATTGCCCAAGTTATTCTTAAAGTAGTAACTGAGCTAGCGCTTGAACAAACTAGCAAGAAATATAATTTAGAAAATATTTTAAATATATCTAGTTCAGATTTTGCTATTATTGCCTACGGTAAGCTTGGTGGTATTGAATTAAGCTACAGCTCTGATCTTGATGTGGTATTTTTGTATGATAAGGAAAAGAAAAATTCTGAACTCTCTATGCGTAAAGTTGATATTGATGAGTTCTATATCAAACTTGGACAGAGAATATATCATTTATTAAATACAGCTACATCTTCTGGTCCATTATATACCGTAGATATGCGTCTTAGACCTTTGGGTGATTCTGGCTTATTGGTTACATCATTTGATTCTTTTGCAGAATATCAGAGAAATAGTGCATGGACTTGGGAGCATCAGGCTTTAGTTAGGGCTAGAGTTATTGTTGCTAATGACAGGTTAACAAGTAGGTTTAATTCAATTCGTAGAGAAATACTCTCGAGAGTAAGGTGTTCTAATATTTTAAAGCATGATATTACTAGCATGCGGACTAGAATGATGCAAAGTAAGACTTATAAAATTGATAAACTTAAACTTTCTGCTGGTGGAATAAATGATATTGAATTTATCGTACAATATTATGTTCTACGTTGGTCTGTAGGACATCCATTGATAAGTGAACACTCAGATAACATGAGGATAATCGATAGCCTCGTTGCAACAGGCATTTTATCTGCACAAGTCGCTGAAAAAATTAGAAAAGCGTATTTACTATATAGAGATATAATTCATAAAGAAATTTTATATGGAAAAAATAATTTTACTGTTGATAAAGATATTATGACTGAAAATTTATATTTAATAAAAGCATTGTGGAGTAATATTTTCTCAGGTCACAGTAATCGTATAATAAATGCAAAATAATATGGGAATTAAAATGAAAAATACTGGAGTTATAATAAAATTAATCACTTTAATATTAGTATTTTATTGTGGGAAAGTTGTAGGGCAAGAGTGTCGATGTGTGCGTTCATACGCAGATGCTGTCCAAAAATCAGCCCCAGCAATTGTTAGCATTCAAACTAGCAAAACTATACCAATAGATAATCATCCGTTATATCAAGATCCATTTTTTCGACATTTTTTCTCTAATCAAATGTTGGAGCACCCTGAACAAGCACAGCATGGGCTAGGCTCAGGAGTAATCATCGATTACAAGCTTGGATATGTATTAACTAATCATCATGTTATCAAGGATACCGATTCTATACAGGTGAAACTTGCTGATAACAGAGTCGCTGATGCTAAAATAATTGGTACAGATGTGCAAAGTGATCTTGCAATTTTAAAAATAAATTTAAACAAACTCCCTAGAGTATATATCGGTAGTTCGTCTAACTTAAGGGTTGGTGATATTGTATTAGCTATTGGTAATCCATTTGGGTTAGAGCAGACAGTAACTCAAGGTATTGTGAGCGCGCTTGCACCATTAAGCGTTCGTACTGGTGATAATTCTAAACGAGGTACTATTTTTGATGAACTCATTCAAACCGATGCAGCTATAAATCCAGGTAATTCTGGAGGAGGACTGTTTGATGTTGACGGTAACCTTATAGGAATAAATATGGCTGTAAGGTCAGCATCAGGAGGAGGCAATGGTGTTGGTTTTGCAATACCAATTGATTCGGCTAAAGAAATCATGCACCAGCTAGTTGAAAATGGCCATGTTGTACGTGGATGGCTCGGGGCACACTTACAAGCATTATCAGAGCAAATGAAAAGCTATTTGGGTTACAAGCGTGATGGGGGCGTATATATTCAAGCTATTATTCATGGCAGTCCAGCACAGCATTCAGGATTATTGCCTGGGGATATTGTAACGCAGATCAACAATATTGATGCAAGTAATATACATGTAGCTATCAGTACTATTAAACAATTAAATCCAAATGAAACCTATAGAGTTGAAGTTTATAGAAAAGGTAAATTTTTCACTATTGATGTGAAGATAGGAGAGCTAGACTAACCACATGGCTATATAGCTAAGCGGTTATAATAGAGTTCATTCCACAGCTCTTAGATTCTAACATGGCTCTAATGGCCGAGTTTAATAAAATATCAATGTTCATGCTGGTCTCAGGGTAGTGACTGATGCCTATGTTCATTGTAATGCTATTTGTACTTAGGTTATTGGATAACTGTTTGCAAAATCCAATAGACTCAATTTCATGCTTAACATTGGGTATTATAAATATATATTCATCCTTCTGATATAGGTATACCTTGATGTCTTTATCAAGGTGGCTCGCCAGAAATGTGGTGATGTTGTCATTTGTAAATTTTTGTGATTGTGTGTTCTTTATTTGTGTGGCAATTACTGAAAAATTATCACTAGAGTTATTAAAGTCAGTACTAAGATCTTGAAAAAGAATATCTCTATTAAAAATACTGCTACTATCTATTTCTAAATCATCATCAGTAATTAAAGGAGCTATTTGTTGATCATTTTGTAATTGCACCTTGATAGAGATGTAAATGGAAATACCAATCAGCAATGTTGTTAACAAACTTAAGCATATGAAGAAAATAATAGTATTTTTAGTTTTAATAATATTTTCATAAGTCATCATGTTTTCATTAATAATATCTGTATATAGTTCTTGAAGATTTTTATTAATATTATTATTAACGACTTTCCATTTGTTGTTAGCAAAAATAACACGAGGATTATCATGACCATATTTTAGTAGGGCAGATACTTGATGCTCAAGTTGTTTAAGAATATTTAACTGTTTAAGATAGGCTTGAAATTTATCATGAGATTTAGTTGTAGATATCTTACTAGATAGGGGCAATAAGATGCTACTGTTGATGGTGTTAAGTTTATTAAGTTCTAGCCTTATATTATGATGAGTAATTTGATTATTCATCCCATCTTCAATGGTATTGCTTATAGATTCATTAGTTGCAATGAGGTTTTTTATCCTAGGGAATACTTCTAAAGATATATTTCTTTCATTGTCGACATTTGATTGTAAGCTAATAACTTGTAGCAAAGAGAGTAATAGTAAAAATACCAGTACAAAAATAGAAAGAAGCAAAACTGCATAAGAGCTGGAATTTTTCACGAATTTTACAATCTATAAGCCTGTTACCCTAATGCGAATTATAGTATCTAACTAACTGTGGCGCCAGATATTTAGAGTATTTTTTTTTTGGTTTGTAAATATTAAGTTATTGGATGGTATCTGAAAATCGTCATTAGAGAATTTACAATTATAATGTATTAAAATCTTACAAATGCACTAATAAAAAAACAGAATTTTATTATTTTTATTTTTTAGTAATAAATCTAACAGGAAGTAATGAATATAAAATCTATGGCCTGCTCGCTATTCTTTCTGGAAATTTCAATGTGCTTGTAATAAACTTTCATAAACAGCAAGATGTTGAGTATGATATGAATTTTAATGACTTACTTATTGCTATTAAAGAAAAAGATATTAAGAAAATAAATATAATGATAGATGAAAATACTTTTGATCTATCATTTAATGAAAATGAGGCGCTACTTTTAGCTCTATACCTAGACAATGATATTATCTTTGATAAACTAATTAGCTGTGAATCAATACAACGTTCATTGTCAGTAAATTACAATTATGTATTATTTTCGGCGGTTCAACTAAGTCGAGAGCATGCCGTTAGAGAATTACTGAAAAATTATCAAGTTAATCAATCAGCAGCAATCAATGATAACTATATATTAATTAAGTCATGTGCCGCTGGTAATCAAATTATTTTCAACATGTTAATGAGTATAAATATTGTTCAATCTAATGCTGATGCATCTGAAAATCAGGCATTAATAAATGCTTCTTTTGAAGGAAGTTATAATGTTGTTGAAAGATTATTAAGAGAAACAAAAGTATCAGAGAATGCGCATGCTCAAGATAATCAAGCAATTAGGTTAGCTGCAGCTTCTGGTAAGTGGGGCATAGTATCATTACTTGCAGGCATTCCTAGTGTGGTAACTAATATATCAGTGAAGAATAATATCCTATTGAGATTGGCTATGTTAGCCGATGAACCTGAGGCTGAATGGGTGGATTGGTTCCTTAGTCAGAGTTCCGTAAAAGATAGAATAGCAAATGCTGAAAATTTGGTTTTAACCGATGATGTTGCTAGTCATAATATTGAATATGTTTGTAAAATATTAGGACCCAATAGTGTTTTTGAAAGGGTAGTATCGTATAGAAACTCTGTAAATTTGGCCAGAGATAATGAAGACTTTGAAATAGAAAGTTTATTGAGAAGAAAACTTGATGAATATAATATAGAGCAAGGTATAAATCAGCTACCATTATCTGTTCTTCATCAAGAAGTAGTATATGATTTGCCAATAGCTGTGCCAGTAGCTGTGCTAATACCAGATGAAGTGTATGTGGACCCGCGCACTAGCTTAGTATCTGTTTTACCTAGTCAAGGCAGAAGGGTAGCATCACTATCTTAGTAGGATATAAATAAAATATATTTATTGTTTTAAGTTAAATTATTATATTAGGGAAGATGCTTTTTCATATCATAGGATACTTGTTGTAGATATAGTAACTTTTTAGTTATATCTTGATTTGTCACTAATGATCTTATATATGAAAATGTAGTTGTAGCTACTTTTAATATTTTACTGCAACACGACTTTCTTTGTAGTATTTCATCTATAATATCTTGATTGAAATTTATAGCATTACTTTCATCTCTATTGAAGATATCAATGTCAGGAGCATGAACATTATCATTATTAAGTTTCATGCAGTCATCAGCATAGTCGCTAGCTTTTTTATTCATTTGGTCAAGATATATTCTCATGTCATTGAGATGCTGATTAAAATCTTTCCTATGGGATAAATACTTCCTAATGTTTTCTTTAGAGTCTTGATAGTATAATTCAGCCATAACAAGTGGAGAACGACATTGAAGGTATACTTCAGCACATATTTGACTAGTAGATAACCATTGCGCAATTTCATATATTTCTTTATTAATAGAAGGAATATCACATCCTAACGGTATGTTATTACTATGTTCTTCCAAATCATGCTTTAACTTCATCAATCTATGCTCATACCATTCTTTTACATAAGACTCATAGTGACTGAAACCTCCAAAATTTCTATCTCTTATTTTGGTTTCATTAACATTAAATTCTGGTGAGTAGTTTATTTATAGCTCTAAAAATGAGTCTGGCCAATCGCGATATTTCATACCATGATTTAAGATTTCATTAAATAATATTTTACTTTCATATTCATATTCTTCCATATCGAAAGCATAATCGTCATCTGATCTGTACATTTCTAGGATACATGTGTCTTCTTTGACATCCAGTATATGTGCAGCATTACAAAGCTCAAATAAATAACTAGATAAAAATTCTTCTAGACTACCATTACCATAGCCTATATTTATCTCTATGATAGAGCATTCACCATGGCAATGTATAAACTGTGCTAAAGGTGGATGGTTGTTATCTACAATGTTAATATATAAGCCAGGATTTAGGGATAAAACATTTTCTATTAAGTTCATCATTGCAAAATTTTTCTTGGTCCAATAATTTAATTCTTCTTCAATTTCATATATTCTAATTTTAGGTACTGTAGATGAATGAAACTCTAACATTTATGAATACTCTTTATTATAAGATTGGTAATTGATACTTTTGATGTGTCGAGCAATACTACTTAAATTTTAATTAGTACATACTGATTGATATGAAAATCAGTATGTACTTGTGGTTTGAATAATTATACTATGGTGCGCCGTGAGTAAGGTTACTCAAATTGGCAGACAAGCTATCTACGTTATGATCCCGAGTAGGATCTAAATCTTCAGCAGCGGCATTGTTACTAAGAATCTGCATCACTGAATGAGTACTATTTGAATTATGCTGTACTAATGTTGCAGCCAAGTCTCTAGAATTTACCCTGGATGTTATCGTGCTTATTGCCTGCTTATCTTCATTAGAAAATAATCCATCATTTCCTGCTACATATGACTTAGATAATGAAATGAAATCACTAGAGTCTTTTTCGTCACATCTATATAATTTGTTAAGAGGTTCTTGAATCATAAGTGTTTGGCAATGTAAAGAAGATGAACAGCCGACAATGAGATCTCTACTAGACATAAACTTATCTATTTCTTTTCCTGTGGCTTTTTCACCATTTTTGAAATACTCATCTTCTCTCCATGCTTTTGGTCCTTTATTTCTCATGTTTTGTTTTACTGAGAAAATATATTTTTTTGTATAAGTGAAATCAAGGATGATTTGTGCATGTTGTTTATCATACTCATTAGGTTCCTGTATTTCTGTTTTTGGAAGTAACTTATTAAGAGCACCGATTAGATTTCCTCGTAACCTAATGCGTCTATCATCATCAAATGAGCCGCCAATGATCCGAATTGATGCTGTATTTAAGTCACCATCACTGTTAGTAAAGTTAGTGAAAATAGCACCTAAGTTAGACTCAATGGATGATTGTCCTTCTAGCTTCATTTCTGTTAAATGAGTTAAAGATAATACGGTCATTTCATTCGTTTGATCATTATGATTAGCAATTTCTAGTAAATGGCAAGTATCAACATTAAAGACAGAAACTTTCTCTGTAGGGTTTTCAATAAAATTGACAGTATGTGTACAATATTCTTTAACAAATCTATGAGCTCCTGCCTTATGTGCAGGTTTTTGTTCAGTATTTTTTGCAGGTTTTTTTGATTTCTTACCCATTGTTTATTTTTCCTATATATTTATGAAGTATATTTTTATGCGGGGACATTAGCAATTGAAATGTAATATGTCAAACTAAAAAGTGAAATATTCTGTATATATCAGTAATGTGATTAATAGATGCTTTTTTTGTGCATATTAATTAATAAATAAATAAATTCTATGGCGTTACATAAATAATATATTTGTAGAATTATACTCAAAAAATAATGCTTGTAATGAGGAGCAAGTAATAAAATGAAAGTAGGATGTTGTGTAGGTACAATAGAATATTTAAGATAATTGTTGTTGAGTTATTATGGAGATAACAAAGCTTTCAATGTTCTATATTGGGATGGAAAGAACAGGTTGCCTAATATGAGGTGAATATTTAGATCTGTTATTTTTGATTTATACAATTATATCTAGTAACAATTATTGGAAACTTACTTTGCCTTAGGTGTTAACAGCTTTTTCTATAGTGTTAATTGTATTGATAGGGTTATGATCTTGCTTCAATAATGCTGCAGCAATAACGGTTTTCTGTAGGTACTGTTGATAGTTATCTTTAATTAATCTAATAGCATTTATTATTTTTGTTGGGGTTTGTTCTTGAATCGAGATGGAGATGCCAATGCCATATTTTTCTGTAACATCGCCCATCCATGTGTTTTTTGTAGTGATTACAGGGCAATGTGCATAAATTGCATCAAGCATGACACCACTAAATTTATTTTCATACAAACTCTGGTCATAGAGAAGTAACGCAATACTATTATAAAAGAGATCTTGATATTGCAGTTGAGTTAACGTTTGGTCTATTATTTGCAATCGATTATTTTTTGATAAGGATAATAACTTATCAACTGCTATTTGAGTTGCTTCATCATAACGGTTTGAGTTAGGTTTTGATGCTTGGATGTGGAACTTGATATCTAAATTTATCTTGTGAGCTAATTTTATTACATCAATAATTTTAGGGAACCCTTTATCTGCTCGTGCAGCTCCTGCATAAATTATCGTTGGTTCTATTTTCGAGGTCTGTGATTTTATTGTTGGTGGTGGATAGCTTGGGCACGGTACATCATATACCTTCCTGAATCCAGAATGAGAAAAAATATTTTTCAATCGCTCTGTTGGGGTGAAAATAGAGATATTGGGACTGCTTTTAGCAATTTTTTTCAATGAGCGTATTTTTTTTGTCTGAACTTTAAATTGGTGAAAATGACAAATTATCCTTGCTTGAGGATCCAACCAATTTGTGAGAAAACTTAGGATTTTAATGTCCCATAATTCACTGGTGCAAATATAAATAATTTGAGATTTTTTAATTAACTGATAATAAAGGATTATTTTTTGAACTTGCCTGAATTTTCTCGAAAACCATGGATGAGTAGTTATAGCCAGTTCTTTCAATAGTAGTGGATCCCTTTTATCCATCCAAACATGGGTGGTATGACCATTTTCACTAGCACTTTTTGCTACTTGTGATACATAGCTATAACCATGACCAGCAAGATTATATAGGGTTGGCTCAATGATGTTTAAAATATTATTCGACATTAGCTGTTTGTCCTTTTTTTACTCGGCCATACTGATCATCGAAGCGAACAATATCATCTTCTCCTAGATAGGCTCCAGTTTGTACTTCAATAATTTCTAAAACTTCGTCACCAATATTTTCTAGTCGGTGCTTGGTTTGAACTGGTATATGTGTAGATTGGCCTTTTTTTAAATATAAAGTTTCATTGCCACGTATAACTTTTGCTTTTCCTGAAACTATGACCCAATGTTCTTCTCGATGATAATGTAGTTGAAGGGAAATACTTGAATGTGCAAGTATAGATAGTCTTTTAACTTGGTAATTATTGGCTAAAAGAATACTTTCAAAAAAGCCCCATGGGCGCTCAACTCGTTTATGAGTGAGTACTTGCTCAGGATATTTTGCTTGAACTTTAGAGACTACTTCTTTAAGGTTTTTGGCTTCATCTCTGGTAGTAATTAAAATAGCATCTTCAGTTTCAACAATTATTAAAGATTCAATACCTTGTGTTGCTACTAATCTTGATTGCGCGTGGATATAATTATTTTTGCTATTGATACTGATAACCTTTCCTATAGCTACATTGTTGCTAGTATCTTTTTCGTGGTGAGCCCACATAGACTGCCAATGTCCAAGATCTTCCCATGAACTAGCAAAGGGTACTACAGCGCCAAGATTAGTTTTTTCCATTAGACCGTTGTCAATAGAGATATTTTGGCATTTAGTGAAATCCTCAAATGCAGGTCTAATAAAATCGTGATCCGTCAAGCAATTTTCAATAGCACTGTTGCAAGCAGCTATAGTATTAGCATCAAATTTCTCAAATTCATCAATGAATGTTCTTATGGGTGAGATGAAAATCCCTGCATTCCATAAATACTCAGGCTGTTTGTAAATTTCATTGGCAATTTTAAGATTGGGTTTTTCTATAAATGAAATGATTTTGTGTGCACCAGTTTCACTAATGGAATCACCAAATTTAATATAACCATAACCTGTTTCTGGGTACTGGGGGGTAATACCCAACGTTACTATTTTATTTTGATTAGCAACAGATGTAGCTTTATCTATTGCTTCATTAAATTTAGTTGTGCTGGAAAATATATGATCAGCTGGTAAAATTATAATATTGTTAGCTTCAGGGATATTATTTAACGCATATAAGCAAGATAAGAGCGCTGCAGGAGCAGTATTTTTTTGACAAGGTTCTAGAATGATGCTTGCGATAGTAATGCCACAGCTTCTAGCTTGCTCTCCTGCTAGGAAACGATGTTCTTCTTGGCAAATGATAATAGGAGGAAGGCTGTTTTTACAGGAAGATATTCTTTCTAGTGTCTGTTGATATAGAGTTCTTGTTGTATTTTCGCATAGAGGGAGAAAAGGTTTTGGTGTAGATTTGCGTGATAGAGGCCATAATCTTTGGCCTGAGCCTCCAGCTAAAATGATTGGCTGCAACATACTTTTCTCCTTTATTTATGGAGCATTTTAGCGCAACTTATTGATGCCGGCTACTCAATTATGATAAGATAATCACTTTTAGTAAGATAGAGAACACACGCTGGAGCGGATGTGCATGATTAAATATTTACCTGATTTCTCAAAATTTCGTATTGGTGTTTTTGGCGATGTAATGCTGGATCAGTACTGGCATGGTAGCTCAAGCAGGATATCTCCAGAGGCCCCGGTCCCGGTTGTTCAACTAACTGATGTGGAGAATAGGCCTGGAGGAGCAGCTAATGTTGCCAATAATATTGCCCATCTAGGAGCTAAAGTCTCTTTAATGGGATTTGTTGGAAAAGATAATTCAGCTGAAACTTTAGAATCTTTACTTACTGATAAAGTGAAAATTAATTTTATGAAGGCGCATAATTGTCCGACGATACGGAAGTTACGAATTTTATCTCAAAATCAACAGTTAGTCCGTGTTGATACTGAAAAATTAGTGCAGCCTTATACCAACGAAGGTTTTTTAGATGTTCATATGTGTTTTCATAATATGATCCAGGATTGTGAAGTAGTCGTATTATCTGATTACAATAAAGGAGCATTGACTAATCCACAGCATTTTATTAAGCATGCTCGAGGACTTGGGAAGATTGTAATCGTTGATCCTAAAAAATCAAATATAGAAGAGTACCAAGGCGCGGATCTAATTAAAGCTAATCATAAAGAATTTACTGCTATGGTTGGAGCCTGTGCCTCAAATGACGAAATTATAAAGCATGCCCAAAAATTAATAAAAAAATATGATGTTGGCATATTTGTAGTTACTTTAGGTAGTAAAGGAATGATTGCAATTGATGCCGATAATAACTTTTTTATGGAAGCAAAAGGCAATAATGTTTTTGATGTTACTGGTGCCGGAGATACAGTTATTGCAGTAATTGCAGCAGGGATCGCGGCAAACTTAGGTTTTCGTGATACGGCAGAGCTTGCAGCGTTAGCATCAGGTATATCAGTAAGCAAAGTTGGTACAACTGCAGTGACGGCCAAAGAATTACAAGATAGTCTTAATAAGTCAGTAATTAAGGATATACCGTTAGGACCGATAGAAGTAAAAGAATTATTACCGATACTTGATAAATGCCAAGATAATGGTGAGAAAATAGTTTTTGCTAACGGTTGCTATGATGTTTTACACTTTGGACATACTAGATTTTTAGAAAAAGCAAAACAGCTTGGAGATCGGTTGGTAGTCGGTATTAACAGTGATGCTTCAGTTAAAAGACTTAAAGGTGATAATAGACCTCAATTTTCTGTGCAAGAGCGAATGGAAGTTCTTTCAAGTTTATCTTCAGTAGACTGGGTAGTAGTGTTTGATGAAGAGACACCAGGAAAAATAGTGGAATCTATATGCCCTGATATTTTAGTTAAGGGTGACGAAAAATTCAAACGAATAGAGGATATACCTAAGAGCGAAGGCGTTGAATTTGTAAAAAAACACGGTGGAGAAGTTAAGCTTATATCCAGGACCGCTGGCTGTTCATCAAGCGCAATAATAAATGATGAAAAAAAATCTTTATGAAACTGAACAGATAGGCATACATAATACATAGCCTGAAATTTGTAGAGTTAAATTTTCACTTTTAAATCAGCTTGCAATGGATGATGATTGTTATTGTCTTCATGGTGAGACCTAATATAACTCTATCATCTTGAAATGTCTTGGTTGCGTTCCTGCAACGATGGCTCTATTTTATATGCTTAGCTTTTTTGGCAAAGCAGTAAAAAGATCGCTTAATAACTCCCTAAATAGCACTTATTAAGTGTAATGGCACCCATAAATGTAAGTTTGATAACTATTGACTGCTTGACCTATTTGCCGTAATATCTAGGCTAATAAAGTTCTTTAGGTAGCTATAGCTCAAATGAGTTGTTTAAAGAGCAGATAATAATAATAAACTCGGAGAAATATACATGCCATATTTTACAATAGAAGAAGCTCAGGATCATTTAAATAAAAAACATGGCTGGGGAAATTCTACAGCAATAGAAGTTGAAAAATTATCTATAGCTGCAGCTTATATATATAGTGAATATGCAACCAAATACTCCCTTGAAAGTTCTGTTCTTACTAGAATTATTACGATAAAAATAGAAGCACTTAAGAGTGCAGAGATTATCGATCAAAGGCATGCCTTACTAGCCAAAGTAGAGAGTTCACGTTCTGTTACCGCTGTCACAGAACTGGATGATTGGGAAGAAATGACTGCAGTGGAGGACGTGAGAGCATTTAGTGCATCTGCTCCTTCTAAGCCAAAACCAACTGCCGTTGCTATTAAACCTACAAATATTCTTGCACGTGGCACTGGTAGTGGCGAGAATCCTTTTGATGGGAGTGACGAATATGCCGTTGATTTACAGATCGTAGCTAATTTAAAAAGAGGGTTTGACTTAGATGGGCGTAGTAAACTCACTGAAGAAGCACAAAGAAGTATAGAGTGTTTTAGAAGTATTTTTGCTAATAAGGATAGAGTTAAGGATAAGGCTAGATTAAATAGAGCGACAGACTTTGTTATTATGCCTTTAGCCCCTAGTTATCCAGCTCGTCATCCTAGTGCTTGTAATAGCATACACCCAAGTCGGCCAATGGATCATGATGATCTAGAATTACTAAATCTATCGGCTAGAACTTGGTCAATGTTAAAATCTTCAGCAAGCTTAGCCCCATTTCCTTTAATTCCACATTTAAGAACTGATGATGATCCTGTATTACATTATTTAACTGGAAATGGAGTGGCTCTTTTAAATGAATATAAAAAAGCTATTTTATCTGAAAGGCAAAAACCAATAGTTTTTCATGTTGCAGGACATAGTGGTCCAACATCAATAGGATCTGCAACACCTGAAAAAAGATTATCCCCTGATCTATATGCATCATTAGTAGATAGAATTATTGAAGAGAGTGGTTGTGCTGATAAATTTAAAAATAAAGGTTCTAGACATAGAAAAGGTTCTAGACATAGAAAAGGGGACATGTCTCATAAGTTAAAATTTGTTTTTCATTCTTGTAACACAGCTTATTTTATTCCCGGAGATGACTTAGATGATTATGAAGCAGTAAAACAGCACTCATTCATTGGACGTTTTCATAGAGAAATGCATGCTCTTGGTTATAAAAATCTTGAGGTTGTAGGGTATCGTGGCTTTTATGTTCCAATGAGTTCAGGTAGTACATTTATATTACAATATTCTTTAAACGATGATTATGATGGTAATACTCATGGTAAATTAAGAGGTGAGTACACAGTATCATCACGTGGCAATGATGATATTAGAGTTGTTGTTCCTACTGGTAGAGATGGACAAAAATTAGCTCCCATTGATGTGGAATTACCTCTAGCTCAAAGAGAAGCCTTATTAAGAGAGATTGCTGAAATAGAGGAAGATGCTGCTGCAGCTATAGAATTACCTGTATCTGTAGCTACACGGGCGGTTCCAGATGCTGTAGGGGAACGTGCAGTAAGTTGTGCTTCAAATACTACAGATCTTGTACCCATTCTACGTCCTAGCACAGATGTTAAGTTATTAATGGAACATAATATTAGTGTAGAGGAAAGAGTTCAGAGTGAATTGTCTAGAAGGTTTCACTTGGCATTACAGAGCTATGCACAATTGCATAATATAAAAATAACAGGTTATAGAGGAATGTATATTTCATCAAGTACACATATGGGTACATTCCTTGTACAGCTGGATGTTCTTCTACCAATAGAAGAAAGAGAAAAGTTATCAAGAGCTCTTGAACAGCTAGCTGAACAACAGCGAGCATGTACTCATTTGTTAGGCTCAAAGGCAGCATACAAATCTGAAGCAGGAGCTGAAAAAGTCTCAGCAGCACGCTCTAGGTTACTAAATGGAGCTATAACACTTAATACCCTAGATTTTAGTACATTGTACGATGGATGCAGGATGACAGTTCTAAATAGTGTAGGAATTGGAATGAATAAATATGAGACAAACGCAAAAATCAATTTAGCTTTAACCCTGTAATAATATAGATATATAATTGTAAGGATAAATTATGCCTAGTGTAGAGAAAAAAATACAGAAACTTCTACTAGTTTATTCTCGTTACAAAAAAAATAGACTTGGTCGGAGAATGAGCAGATATGTTGTTCTTCCTCGGGTTCCTTTTGTTACTCCATCTATGATAGAGGATGATCTTGCATTATTAGAAATGGCAAATAGAACTATAAGAATGCTGGAAAATAATTCAAAAGGAAAAGGAAAAGTTTGCCCAATTCCACTGTTTCCATGTGATTCTTTTGGGACAGATAATGCTTTTTTAAAAGATACGATGAGAGAGTATACTCCGGCATTTTATGCTGAAGCAATAAGTAATGAACGTCAATTTACACCGGAGTTTCATATTGTTGGACATGGTGATCCTATCGGCATTGGAGGTACAAATCCAACAGAAAGGATTAGGCCAAAACCATTTGCACGAATGATTGCTAAATTTTTTGGCAGTAAGGGTCTGCTAGAATTAAAGTTGAATAATAAAATTATACAGCCTGTGAACATTATCTTTCATTCCTGTAACTCCGCTTATTGTCATAAGGTGTTGCCATCAAATAGTATTGATGAGTATCATGAAAGAATGTTAGCGGAATCTTTTATTGGGAAATTCTTTGGAGAACTATCTAGAATGGGCTACCGTTCTGTTGAGGTTTCTGGATTTAGGGGGTATTACCAGACTGTTACAACATCTGGAGCAGGAACAGCAAGGATCCTAGATCATCCATTTTTCCCTACTATAGATATAGATGCAGAACGAGCCAAATTCACACTTTCAGCTACTACAATACGTGTGCCTACTGATCATTATTTTAATGTATGTATTAGTCCAGATTTATCGCTCCAAGGTCATCATGCTGCTGCTTCTGCCGCTGCTGCTGATGTTGATGTTGTTAATACTCAAGCTAGAAAATTTGAGGAAGTTGTCAGCAAAGATATATTCAATGAAACTGGCCTGAAAAGTGACATGGATGAGGATTTAGCATTATTCATGGCGTCTGCTTTATCCCATCTTGTTGACAGAGAAGTCAGCGTTCTACATGAAAGACTAGTTTATAGCCCAGAAGGCCAAGTGTTTGATATTGGCGATCATAGATCTTTAGTCTTGAAAATTCCTAATGGAGTAATCGCTACACCAATGCCAATCGTAAGATGTCCTAATTATTTTCCCGGAAATGTTATTAAGGCTGTATCTGGGTCTGGAGCTATGGCTAGGGCTGGAGCTGGAGCTAGGGTAATGGTAAGGTCAAGAAGCTCAAGTTTTGATGATGCCCCTGAACTTATTGGCAGTGCATTTAAAAAAGTTAAAAGACGTGGAGATATTCAAAAAAATGAAATGAAGTATAATTGGAGGAGAACTTTAAGTCTTAATGATTTATCTAGTAGAGTTTTGTTTAAACCACAGCCACAGCTAGAGTTTGGGCTAACTAATGAAGGTGATGAGCACTTAGCTAACCAGTTAATCGATCAAACCAGACTACGCCGCTTACTGTCTGTATTATAGAAATAATTTTTAACATTCACCTTCTAATGATTAGGAGAATCTAGACTGCAACTGTTGGTGATTTCACTAAGTATATTTTATTTATTGCTGTATTATATGTCGATATCACTAATACATCCTTTCCTAGACATTCTTTCTTGTAGGTAAGAAGTTCTTCAAATTTATAATAACCTTGGTCTCATATTGAACGATTTAAGCCTTATTTATCTTTTCAGGCTTATCGATAGTTCCCTTCGCTGATTTGCTCATTAAGGTGATTTTAAAATCTTCTATAATAACGATATCTAGGCTATTACTTGATTCAAGTAGATGATGTATCTAGAGCAATTACGTCTAACATTAGCTATTTTACTGTGGATTTTTTGTAATGCAATTTTAGCCCACCTCCAATTATTGGCAAACTTATTCTTTTGGAGCATCCTAATATTTTTTAGTTAAGACTTTGTAACTGTTTGTAGGCTCAAGGTATTTCCCTGTAGATAAGGAAATAAATTTAGCGTATGAATAAGCAAGAAAAGCTCAGATAATTGTTAGGGGGAACAATTTTATTTAACTAATCAAAGATAATAGATAAGGCAAGATATTGGTTAATATAAGATATGCTTTGCTTCAAGAGCAGAATAGGTTGTAGAGAGACAGAAAACTCTAAAATTAAGAATGAAGTTATTATAGTAATCTATTTATTTGTTCTATGAGTTATGTAATATTTTGTATATTGTGGATTAAGTGTTCTGGATTTATTGAGCCAATTATTATTGATGATACAATAGGTTCTTGAAGAATAAAATTTAGTGAATGAGCAATTGGATTAGGCTCTGTATTGTTGTCGAAATTGCCACTATTAAAAGCTTTTTTTATTAGTATACCTTTGTTTAGATCTTTAGCTTTATTTATGACTGGCTTTTCATCTGTATACCAAGGGTTATATGTAATCATTGCAATATCGGCTTGTTCTATAGTCATAATGCCACCAGAAATGGTTTTAGTTGACATACCAGTAGCTCTGATATAACCCTTATTTTTAAAATCATTGAGAATTTCTAAAGCACCGGATTGAATAATATCCTCATCATTACCATTAGAGTGGATAAGCATAATATCAATATAGTCAGTATTTAAACGCTGCAAGCTTCTCTCAATACTTTTTTTAATGTGAGCATGATTGTAAAGATATGTTGATTCGTTATTAATGAATTCTTCTCCAACTTTAGAGCACAGGATCCAGTTATGTCGTTGTCCTTTTAATAAGTTTCCTAAACGCTCCTCAGAATTTCCATATGCTGGAGCTGTATCAAGCAAATTGATTCCTAATTCAGCAGCTGTAGACAATAACTTCAGAGCTTGCTGGTCATTAGGAATAGAAAAATTATCTGGGTATTTTACTTTTGTATTACGTCCAAGTTTTACCGTACCCAATCCAAGTTCTGAAACTTTAATATCTGTGGAGCCAAGTTGACGTTTTAATAACATTATTTGGTCTCCCATGGTGGTGCGGCAATCACTGGATGTGGATATTTTTTGCTAAGAGTATTGGCGGGGCTTTTAGTGATTTTGCTATCGAGATATTCCTGGATAGCTAATGCGCTCAGTGGTGCTAATGCTAGTTTAGTTGGCCACAATAATGAATAATTGTGTTGATTATTTATTACAAAAGAATTTGGGCGATTACCATTGGCTTGCCTGCCTTCAGTTCTAGAAATTCTAAAATTGCCATACTCTGGTGCATCGAGGATCAGGTTAGGGAAAATTTCAGAAAGTAGTTGTTGTAGAGAATCAATTAAAACTTTTTCATTTTTATCAGCGCCAGTTTCAGCTAAATTACCACCAATATACCAAATATCTTTATTAGAAGTTTGGCAAACATGAGAAGTGATTGTCAATATTGGCTTACTAGATAACCCTGCAATTACATGTCCAAATAATTTGGGAAGGTTGTTAGCTTTTAGCCATAACATGTGTAGTGGTCTTTGTTGAGATAAATGATCTTTGCTTTTTCCTCCAAAAAACATGGTATTGGATGGGCCAGCAGTAAATACATAATGTAGAGCTTTAAAGCATACTTTTGTTTTATCAATAGATATGGTTATGTTTTCAACTGAACCATTATTAGTTTTATTTAAGATCACATCATTACATTTAATGATATTGTCAGGATGTAAATTTTGCATATTAGTTAGTAATGATGGGATATCCAAAACTATTTCATCTAAGGAATATACTTCATTAACAGTACTTATCTCTTTGAACCATGACGGTGCAGGTTTTCTATTCACTTTAGATAGCATCGCGTGACCTGCAAAAAAACTAGTTAATTTTGCCGAAATACTTTTATATGGCCAGAGCCAGTGCTCAGTAGAATTTACTTTTGTTTGGCTAAGATCTATAAGACCACTACCATTCAAACATTGACGCCACAAGTTTGGCATATCTTTTATTGAGATGGTGGCATTGCTGAGGTTTGCATTTAATGAGTACTTAATACCACTATGGATAATACCTTGTGAGGCGATAGTTTGTCCTGATCCCAGGGTGTTATTTTCTATTAAAACAACTTTATAACCTTGTTGAGATAGCAATATATAGTTCCACAGGCCTGCAATGCCACCGCCAATAATAGCAATATCAACATTTTCAACATCTGTGGGCATTTGGTTATAATTCCTATATGCACATTTTAATTAAGAGAGTAAGATCAGCGAAAAACCAAGATATTGTCGCATAAAATATGATAACAAGATACTTTTACAAAGGCTTTGAATGTTGTGCTACTTATTTAGGTGGGACAGGGATATTTTATGCAGAGATTGCCTGTGGGCATGATCTAATTATTACACAGAGTAAGAGGCAAAAAGATTTCAATTTTTGTTTCCAAGCAGCTATAGATAACTATTTGCAGACATTACTGGAGAGGTATTACGTGCCTCTCCAGTGATTATGCTATGAGCGCTTTTCTCTAATTTCTGCTAGAGTTTTACATTCAATGCATAAGGATGCAGTGGGTCTTGCTTCTAGGCGACGGATCCCAATCTCAACACCACATGATTCACAATAACCATAATCTTCATCATCGATCTGTTGAATTGCACTTTCAATCTTTCTGATAAGTTTGCGTTCACGATCTCTGGTCCGAAGTTCAAGAGCAAAGGATTCCTCCTGGCTAGCTCGATCATTTAAATCTGATAAATTAGAAACTTCTTTCATTTCAGTTAGTGTATGATCAACCTCTTGCATTAAGTCATTTTTCCAACCATTCAAGATGAGTCTGAAATGATCTAACTGAGGCTCACACATATATTCTTCGATATTGTTAATATCATATGGTTGAGACTTGCCATTAATGAGGGATTGTTCATTAGATGCGGCTTTATTTTTTGTAGGTGGTGGCTTTGCAGCCCTTGTTACAGTTTTTGACACAGTTTTCTTCTTAATTTTTTTTACAGCAGCTTTTATTATAGTTGCTGGGGCTTTCTTAACTTTAGCCTCGGTTGATTTAGGTTTCGCTTTTATTTTAACGGATGTAGACTTTTTCTTTGTTACAGCCTTATTTTTGGAAGGCTTACTAGCACTTTTCCTTATTTTATCCACCATTTCAGCACTCCCAGGCATATATAATCCTTGATATTTTACGCCTTTTAATATTTAGGCCTCTAGCAGATATTATCACTGCTATCCTTTTAGACCCCAAAACCGTCCTAGCTTGGGAATCAAAGACTAATACTAATTACATGAGCATTCGAAGTCAACTCAGTCTATGTAGTCTTTGAGGCCCAAAAATTTAATGAGCCATCTGCTAACTCTATAGCAAAAAAGTCTAATACATCAATGGGTAAAATCTATGAATTATAGTGGAAAAAATTATGCAAAGGAGAATACCATCTAATTTATAGCTAAACACAACCTGAACAAAGGTCAAATACAAATAAAAATTCAAGTAAATTCAAGTGTAAGCCGAATAAATTTGTATACCAGGATGTGGGAGATGAAATGAAATTTTCAAGTTACCTTAGTGAGGCTACTTTGTTAAGAAGACCCATACGTTTTTTAGCGGAGGTTGCTTTACCTAGTAGACAAAAATTGGTTATACGGTGCCCCAACCTTGGGAGACTACTTTCTTGCGATATATTAGGTACAAGGCTTTGGTTTTCAAATCCTACAGGGCTACACTGTTTACCCACCTGGGAGCTAGCAGAAGTTGATAGTGGGCATATTGTTGGTATTAATCCAGAGTTAGTTAGTCCAGTATTTAAAGAAGGGGTGAAAAATAAATCATTCCAACAATTAATAGATTATGACCTTATATATGATGAAAGCAATGACAGAGTCAGGTTGCTGCGTTTGGAAAATAAAAGTGATGTTTGCTATGTAGGTCTTGAGCATGTAACTCTTGCTGATGACAATGGTGTCGGGTATTTTCCTGAAAGCCCAAACACTAGTATGTCAACTTTAAAAAATTTAATTAAATTAAAGCGTCAGGGACATGAGGTTAAATTATGCTTTTGTGCTCTGCATACTGGAGTTAAATCAATTCGAGTGGCAAGCCACATCAGCTCTGATTATTATAAATTACTACAGATAGCAATAAATGAAGGCATAGAAATTCTAGCCTACAGAGCCATTATCTCAATTTATAATATGGAGCTGAGCGTAGAGGTGCCTATTTTGATGCCAGAAAAAATAGGCTCCTAAGTCATACCTTCTAGCTCACTTGTAATTTCTATACAAAAGCTAAGTTCCTGTGCGGTTAATTGTTCTAAAGATTTAAGTTGTAGGTCTAAAACCTGAGGTGTTGCCTCAGAGATATCATTGGTTCTTTTGGTAAGGCGGTCACGCAAAGTTTCTTCATCAGCATTCATTTTTAGAATAGTGAAATTAAGACCTAATTCATTAGCAAGGTTCATAAAGCTTGATCGATGTTTTTTCTGCAGAAATGTTGCATCAACTATTACATTAAATCCTGAGATAGCAATAATTTTAGTTTTTATTAGTAAATTTTCATATACAGTGTCAGAGGTATTATCATTGTAGTTCATATTACCTTGGCAAATAAAATTTCTTTCAATATCAGAACGGATCACAATGGCATTGTGTTTAGTAGATAGATGTTTGGCACATGTGCTTTTACCACTACCAGATAAGCCAAAAGTTATCATAATGCGGTCACAACTTTGGTTTTTAAATTTATCGGCAAGCTCGATATATTTTACAAATTGTGGATACAGAGAAGTAGGATCTGTGTACAAAGCAACCTTTGCGCGAACTAGAGCTCTATAAATTAAATAAAATTTTAAAAGCGCAATACCTGCATAATCATTAGTATGTTCACAATATTTGTTCAAAAACTTTATAGACAGATTATGCTCACCTCGTAACATTAGATCCATTGCAAGGAACGATACTTCATTAATAACATCTATCCAATAAAAACTATCATTAAAATCTATGCAATCAAAAATAATTGGTACATTATTAACTAAGGCAATATTTCCTAAATGAATATCACCATGACAATGTTTAACAAAACCCGAAGCTTTGCGGTTTTCAAATAAATCTTTATGCGTGAGAACCTCGGTTTTAGTCCAGTCTAGCAACTTGGCAATTTTTTTTTGTTCTGATTCGTTAATATCAAAAGTACCAAATGCATCAAAATTACCCATGGTGGATAGTTGTACATTAGTAAAGCCACCGAGCTCAGAGCTCGGTTCAATAATTTTTGCTTCATGATGAAAATCAGCTATTTGCTTAGCCAGACTATTGATATGTTCAATAGTGATTTCATTATTTTCTTGTAGAACATCAAAAATATTTTCTTGAGCAAATTGCCGCATTTTAATAGCATATTCTATTATCGTACCGTTATCACTATTGAAAGAAGGCGCATCTTCCGTACCATATATAGGTACAATTGCAAGATATGTTTCATCAGTTAATCGTTTATTTAGTTCTAGCTCTAATGAACAAAAGTGTTCACGCTTTTTTAAAGTAGTAAAGTCAACAAACCCAAAATTCACAGGCTTTTTTATTTTATAGGCATATTCCCCAGTGAGTATAACCCACGATAGATGAGTTTCTTTTATCTCAAAGCTATCGATGTCATGAGCATATAAATTAGATCGTTGTAGGCTCTCTATTAACTTTGACTCTTGAAACATTAAGATCTCCTTTCTTTGAAATTTTAGCAAATGCTTTAGTAAATCCGTTTACAGTAAACTCTATGTCAGATGTGCTATGTGCTGTGGACATCATGGTTGCCTCATATGGTGATGGTGCAATATAGATCCCTTCTGCTAATAGCTCGGTGAATAAGCTTCTAAATATTTTATGCGAAGGATCACTTTCTATTTGCATTCCAAATAGAGCTCCACACTTAACAAAATTAATGGTAAAGCCATGTTTTTTTGCCCCGGCTGTGATTCCATCACTTAGCATCTTAATTTTATTACTACATTCTGTATACAAGTTAGGGTTGTTTTTACAATATTGAAGGGCCGCTATCCCTGCAGCTAGAGCGACAGGATTGCCAGATAAAGTACCAGCTTGGTACACAGAGCCAATCGGTGCTAAGTGATCCATTATTTCTTTTCGTCCTCCTAGAGCTCCTACTGGTAATCCTCCTCCAATAATTTTACCTAAACAGGTTAGATCTGCTTTAAATTTATACTGTTCTTGTGCACCACCTAAGCTTACTCTGAATCCGGTAATAACTTCATCTGCTATTAATAAGCTAGAGTGATCATGACATAATTTTTGAAGGCTATTTAAAAACCCTTCTTTAGGCAGGATAACATTCATATTCGCGGCAATTGGCTCTACAATTACACACGCTATCTCACTACCGTAATGATCAAAAAGTTGTTTAGTGTGCTCGATGTCATTAAATGGAGCGATTAAAGTATGTTGTGTAAGTTCTTTTGGAATTCCTGGTGAATCTGGTAAATTTAAAGTTAAAACACCAGAACCAGCTTTAACTAATAAACTATCATGATGACCATGGTAGCAACCAGAGAATTTTATTACCTTATTCCTTCCTGTATAGCCACGAGCAAGCCTTATCGCAGTCATAGTAGCTTCAGTTCCTGAATTTACCATTCTAATTTTTTCACAAGAAGGCATTATTTCATTTATTAAACTTGCAATTTCAACTTCTAAAGGTGAGCAGGCACCCTGTCCCATATTTTTTTGTATTTGTGTTGTGACGTTTTTAACAATATCTGGGTGTGAGTGTCCGAGCAATAGTGCTCCCCAACAATTAACATAATCAATATATTTATTGCCATCTACATCAAAAACATAAGCACCGTTACCACTATCAAGATATATTGGGTCAATATCAACATGATTAAACGACCTAACTGGTGAATTTACACCACCAGGCATTAGTTTTTTAGCTTTAGAATACAAATCAATGGATTTATTAAAAGAGATCATCCCTTGCTCCTGAAAAGGTTTACCAAAAAATAACACTTTTAGGAAAATTTTTCATTTCTTTGATTGTGTTGGGTTTCAAACAATAAAGATTAAGGCAGCTAGTTTGCATCTAGCGGTAAAGCATGAAAAAATGCAGGTCTATATGTTTTGATTTTTAGTTAGATACTTGGAGAACAATAATGATACTTGAACAAAATACGCTACTTGGTTTTATACAAATTTTTTGTACAGCAGCTTTAGTTGTAGTAACTCTATCTGTAATAATTAGATTACACATGAATAACTTAAAATCATCGATTGCTGCAAATACACGTATGTTAAATGAAATTAATCACAAAATAAATATATTAGGTCGGCTGCATGAAAGCACCCTTGATATAGAATCAGTAGAGTTTGAAGATGCTGAGATGTTAGCTGATGATGCTGATGACATTGATGACATTGATGACATTGATGAAACTGATGATATTTCACCAGATGCAAAGTTGTATGTAGGTAACATAGATTACTCTGTTACTGAGAGTGAGCTAAAAGATCTATTTACTAAATTTGGTGAAGTAGATATGGTTAATATTCCTGTACATAGACATAGTGGCCGAACTCGTGGTTTTGGATTTGTTACTTTCTTAAGAGTCGATCATGCTTCAAAAGCTCTTAAATTAAATGGCACTGAATTTAGAGGTAGATCTTTACAAATAAATTATGCAAAATCTAAGGCATCTTAAATTTATGAAAAAATATGTTTGCATAATTTGTGGGTTTATTTACAACGAATCTGAAGGCTGGCCAGAAGATGGGATCGCTGCAGGAACAAAATGGAATGATGTTCCTGAAGATTGGTATTGTCCATATTGTGGTGCTACGAAAGTAGATTTTCAAATGGTTGAACTAAAGGATTAGTGTGAATTCGAGGATTAACATATTGTAATCCTTGGAGTTGCTCATAGATGAAATTTATTCAGTTATATGCACAAGACTTAGGTCTTGTGTGTACATCTGAGGATTACTGACTAAATATAAATTACTGAAATTTCAGGTTCATCTTCAAATTCACTATTTATTAAGATTTTCACATTGGTTTTAGTACTGCAAGAAAGATGATTGCAGCTAGCATTAATACTGGAACTTCATTCAAAAATCTATAGAACACATGTGAGTGATTGTTTTTATCAGCTTTAAATTTGAAGTATAGGTATCCACAGTAAAGGTGATATAAAACTAATACTGCAATAATTGTTAATTTCATATGGAGCCAGGTTGCTGCCTTTAAATAGTCAGCATCAAAGTATGATAGTAACCAAAATCCAAAAATCAGCGTTAAAATACAACCAGGTGTAGTAATACCAAAGAATAATTTACGCTCCATAATTTTAAAACGATCGATACTAGTTTTATCTGTTGCTTGTGCATGATAGACAAATAGGCGAGGAAGGTAAAAAAGCCCGGCAAACCAGGTAACCATGAAAATTAAGTGAAGAGCTTTTATAGTAAGCATGTTATTTCCGTATATACAATTATCCTAAGAGTATACATATTCTTAGCCTATTGTTATAGAATGGACAGAAATTAATTAGAAGACTGTCAATGAATATTTATGTAACTGACCAGGCTGTTGCCAAAGTACTAGAGTTAATGGAAGTAGAGAATGATCCTAATTTACGTTTGCGTATTTACGTAATGGGTGGGGGATGCTCTGGCTTACAGTATGGCTTTGCATTTGATAACAAACTTGATGAAGAAGAAGATAAGGTGGCAATCATTGAATCTAAAGATGAGCCAGGCTCAACAATGCAAATAGTAGTTGATTATATGAGCTACTCATACTTAAAAGATTCCACAGTAGACTATATACAAAATTTACAAGGGGCACATTTTACTGTTACTAATCCCAATGCTACCACAACCTGTGGGTGTGGCAATTCATTTTCAGTTTGAATTCTTAATCAGTGAAGATTATAAAAATCAGTAACTTTGTTAGTTGAAAATTTGAACAAATATCATATAATTATCTCATTATTATAATAATTTATCATATTAGGACTAGCTAATGCCGCTTTACGATGTATCTGAATATGTTGATCTAGGCCATCGGCCACCACTTAGCCATGAGCTTTCTATCTGGGATTTATCTAATGGTTTTAAAAAAGGACTAGGGATTGAGCTTGATGACTTTGATGAGAACAATTTATTTATTAGTAGTATTAGCGCCGACGATACTTCAGATTTGAGAACAGCAGTTGCATCCGCACATCAAAGAATAAATGCAGGTGCTGGCCCTCAGCCAATATTAGCTGTCATACATTTTGCTGCACATTATTATTCTTTAGAAATAAGTAGTACAGAAACAAAAGTAATAGATTTACGGAATAAGCCGCGCGTTGAAGATGGTAATAATCCTAATCAAGCTGCATTATTGGAAATGGTTCGAACTGTGATCGGATCAGTAAATTTTGCAGGTGCCGGTAGCGCGTTAATATTACCAGCTGTATTAACTTTTCGTGATTCTGATGGTATGGATGATGTTAACATTCCAACTTGGGATGGAACTAGTTGTGGTTTTCAACAGCTATCGTATTGTCTGCAAAAAAGAGAGATTAATAATGAGATAACTGTAGCGACTAACTCAGTCAATCTGAGGACGGCCGTAGAAGATATTATTAGTGATGGCAACACGGTAGATCTTACACGTTATAATCCTTATCAGTGTTTCTCAAGTACAATAGCTGATAGTGATTTTGAGTCATTGAAAGGAATTAGTGTCGGTAACATTGATGAGTTAAGAGAGCATCGAGTAAAACGACAAAGTGCTAGAGAAGACTTACATAGAGAGGTGTCTTATGATGATATGTATCATTTTTCAGGGTTAAATAGTACTGTACTAGCACACCTAGAAGGTTATTTGGCAGCTGATGATATTTCTGATGATGATGATCCAGATCGGGCACTAGCATTATCCTTACAAGAAGAAGAGCTAGTTGCAATTAGACAAGATAACCCTATTGCTAAAAAAATAAAACTTTAAGATTGGAAAATTCCGCCTAAAATTCTAGCTCCTTTAGATCCTGTTACCTTACTGTAATCAAGGGAGGTGCTGTTGATAGTGTTCTTTGCAAGCCAAGCAAATAATGCAGACTCAACCCAGTCATGATGAACACCTAATTTCTCTGTAGTATAAACTTCTTGAGCTAATTTTGTAGATATAATATCGTGGAACATAGGATTGTTAGCGCCACCGCCACATAAATAAATTTCAACATTGATATCAAGAGATTGAATGAATTGTGTGATGAGATGTGCAGTAAGATTAGTTAATGTATTGAGTAAATCATGTTTGGAAATATTGTTATAATTTGCTAATTTTTCACTTAACCATTCACTATTAAAGTACTCTCTGCCAGTGCTCTTAGGGGCTGGCATCTTAAAGTAAGGATCGTCTAATAGGATATCTAGCAAGTTATGATCACATTTACCTTTTTTGGCAAATTCAGCATCTTTATCAAACTCACAAGCAAATTTATTTAAGCATATTTCATCAATAAGGCAGTTGCCTGGACCCAAATCAAAACCAAGAGTAGATTTATTATGTTGTAGTAAAGAGATATTACAAATGCCACCGATATTTATAATACATCTATGTTTAGTTGAGCTAGAGAATATCTCTTGGTGAAATAGTGGTGCTAATGGTGCTCCTTGACCTGATGCAGCAACATCACGCCTGCGAAAATCACCGACAACAGTAATATTGGTTTTTTCTGCAATTACATTTGGATCTCCAAGTTGCACCGTAATGGCATGTGGAGCAGGTTGATGGAAAATATTGATGCCATGTGAGCCAATAGCACGGAACTCTTGTGCATCTAAATGATGGTCTTGTAAATGTGTATTAATAGCTTTAGCAAAATCTAATCCTATAGAGATATCAAGTTTGGCTATTTCAAGAATAGTAGTTAGATTATTATAGCGTAACTCTCTACATAATTTTTTTATTTGAGGGGAAAGCACATGCTCTGATGTGGCTATACTGGTAATATCCTTATCAGTAACTTTATAACTAGCAACATCGATACTATCGAGGCTAGTACCAGACAATATTCCTATATATTTATCCATCATATTTAGCTATTTCAATTTTTCGGTATGCCTCCATTAAGTTTAACATGCTCTTGGCATTAGCTAAAAACTCTGGCTTTATATCTTTGGTAATAGGAGCTGCATCAGGTAGTGTTACGGTAAGTGGATTTCTATGAGTGCCATTTACACGAAATTCATAATGCAAGTGTGGGCCACTAGCAAGCCCAGTCATTCCTACATATGCAATGACCTGACCTTGCTTAACAAAACTTCCATTTTTTACTGTTCGGTTAAATCTTGATAAGTGAGCGTATAGTGTGGAGTATTTTGGGCCATGTTGAATAATAACAACATTACCATAGCCACCCTTCTGACCACGGAATATTACCTTACCATCTCCAGATGATTTTACGGGGGTGCCTGTTGGAGCAGCATAATCGACACCCTTATGAGCTCTAATCTTATGTAAAACTGGATGATGTCTGCCAGTGGAAAACCGTGAACTGATCCTGGTGAAATTTACTGGTGTACGTAAAAATGCCTTCTGCAAACTTAGTCCTTCAGGGGTATAGTATTTTACACTGCCATGGTTATCTATGTGTCGAATTGCTTGATAAATTTGGCCTTGATTAGAAAATTCTGCAGCAACAATGTCACCAGTGCCAATTTTTTTGTCATTAAGATATCTATTTTCATATAAGACTTTAAATGAGTCGTTTTCTCTCATATCAAGAGCGAAATCTATATCCCAACCAAAAATATGAGTAAGTTGAAGAATAGTTTTGTCAGTCAAGTCTGCTTTATTGGCACTCTCATATAGTGATTCAGTAACAACACCTTCAGCATAAGCCATTCTGGTTTCTAGAGGAATGGTTTTGTGACTAACATTATTGGCTTCATTGGTTATATGTAGGACTGTTGAGGCAGAAACAGGCATTTTCATTTCTGTTAGATCACATAGAGTATCAACTTTATTTTTACATTCATCATTAATAAGGAAATGGATTGATTGCCCAGGTTTAATATTACTTAAATACTCTTCTATGGATTTGATGCCAAGTATTTCATGTAATTTGCTATGAGGCAGACGGAGTTTTGAAAAAATTCTAGTTAGTGAGTCACCGGCCTGAACCTTGACCACATCCCATTGTGGAATATCTGCATTAGAGAAGTTTGGTTTTACATTTTGGAGCTCAGGGACATTAATACTAAGAGTCTTAGTGGATTCTAGCTGTATTGGAATGTTAGTGCTATAGGACAAATCATTAGGTTTTTTAGCAATGGCACTAACTGTGCTTATGATTTTATTTGTAGGAAAAAAGCATGTAGCAGATATGATTATAACAAGGGTGAATATAACCTTCTTTAGCCAGTATTTCTTTTTCTTGGCCCTAAGCGGTAATAGGGGAGATTGAGTATAAATATCCATATAGACTGACTAACTTACAATAAAAGCAAATAACAGATTAACTTCTATTGTTAGGTGGGTCAAGGTATGCTAGCTTCACCATATAACTAACACTCTCTGGGAATAGCACATGTCTGATAATGCGAAGTTGGCACAAGAATTAGCCAAAGGAACAGATGAAATATTGCCTAATGATGACTTTAATAAGTTATTAGAATCAGGAAAGGTTTTAAAAATAAAAGCAGGCTTTGATCCAACTGCACCGGATTTACATCTTGGGCATACCGTATTGATTAATAAGCTAAGGCAGTTTCAAGACCTAGGGCACCAAGTAGATTTTTTAATAGGTGATTTCACTGGATTAATTGGTGATCCAACTGGTAAAAATTCTACCAGACCACCAATGACTGAAGCTGAAGTTAGAGAGAATGCCAAAACATATGAAGAACAGGTTTTTAAGATTTTAGATCCAAGTAAGACCAATATTAAATTTAATTCTAATTGGTTAAATAAATTAGGTAGCGTTGGTTTAATTAAACTTGCAGCATCACATACTGTTGCAAGAATGTTAGAGCGTAATGATTTTGAAGAGCGCTATAAGTCTGGTACCCCCATTGCAATTCATGAATTTTTATATCCCTTATTGCAAGGTTATGATTCTGTAGCGATGGAAACAGATATTGAGTTAGGTGGTACAGACCAAAAATTTAATTTGCTAATGGGGCGTGAATTACAAAAATATTATGACAAAAAACCCCAGGTTATTATGACTCTGCCATTACTTGAGGGTTTAGATGGTGTTAATAAAATGTCTAAATCATTAAATAACTATATTGGTATTGCTGAGCCAGCAAATGAAATGTTCGGTAAAGTTATGTCAGTATCAGATGAGTTAATGTGGAAATATTTTGATTTATTAAGTTTTAAAACAACACAAGAGATAACAGGTTTTAAAATTGAGGTTAATGATGGCAAAAATCCTCGTGATATTAAATTTGAGTTAGCACAGGAGATAGTCTCTAGGTTCCATGATGCAAAGGCTGGTGAGGCTGCAAAGAATGAGTTTATTGCAAGGTTTAGGCAAGGTGCCATACCCTCTGATATTGATGAAGTAACTTTGAACGTGGGATCTGATGGGTTAGCATTGCCAATTTTATTGAAGCAATTACAGCTGGTACCAAGTACTTCTGAGGCATTGAGAATGATAAAACAAGGAGCTGTTAAAATAGACTCAGAAAAAGTATCAAATAAAGACCAAATATTTAAAGCTGGCACCAAAGCCGTTTTTCAGGTGGGTAAGCGTAGGTTTATTAAAGCTGAATTAACTGAATAATAACTACTTATCTGCTCTTATAGAATCCTCTTCGTTAACGGAGAGGAGAGTGTCAACTGTCATCTTGAGCTTCATTAGATTTATTGTTTTTCATCAAAGGCTGAAGTAACAGCCAGTGCAACTGTAAACATCTACTATCTCTCAATACATTAAAGCCAATTGTCATTCCAGTATGTCCGTACTTTGGCTTACTACAATATGTTTTTAAAATATAAAAAGGCAGGAAAGTATTCCTGCCTTTGGGTTTTTATAATTGATGTCGTTATGTTTAATGTGAAGGTGTGGGGGAGGGGCTTCTTCTAGCGATTGCTGCAGTTCCATCAATAACTAGCTCATCACCACCAAGTTCAACATCTTCGAGGCCAACACTACCGACTATAGCACGAGGGCTTGTAGATGCTACAACCGTGGTGCCCATTTTTCTTGCATGTACGGCATCAAGTCTTGATGCTTCAAGTCTTGTTGTTGTCTCATCCAGTCTGTTTTCAAATGTTGCAATGTAGAGTCTAGCTTTATTGATGTAGCTATTAATTTGCCCCATTTCACCTTGAACTGCTTCAGGCGCTTTTGTTTCTAGGTATTTTCCTAGTCTATCAAGAGCTGATATAGCGTTATTTATTCGATGAAGTGCATTTGTTGCATCTGTTGGGCCTTTAGCGTTATCACCATTATTTGAAAGAACTTCAATGCTGCGCGTTAAGGCCTTAGATAGTTGATTGAATTTACTATCCTTATTTGCAATAACCGCAAGTACTTCAGATGCATCGTTGATAGCACCAAGAGCTTTACCTAATTCAGCAAAAGCAGGGCTACCTGCTAAATCAGGATCAACAGCTGCAATTACCTGTTGTACAGCTAATATTGTTGTTACTACAGTTTTAAGCTGGGTTGCCCCTCTTGTCGCCCACAATCTTAGATCGTCTAAATCAATGTCACCATCGCCATCCGCATCCATGCAGCCTTTCATTCCTTGAGCACAATTTCCCATAATAACTCTCCTTTTCCATAATGATTATTTCCTGTCGTGCATCCAGTATACACATAAAATATTTATATATATTGCATTTTAAAAACTAATAAATAAGCTTTACCTATAGCTTAGAATAAATATTAAGATACTTTAATGTGAGGCATCTATTCTTAGAGATGATTTTTATTTAAAAGATATTGAGTAAACTTCAGGTTAAACTGCATAGGGCTTTATTGCCTGTGTTTATGCTATATAAGATATTTTTATAAATAGATATAAGTGGATTTTAGTCACCTTAATGCACATAAAATGTTCATAAGTTGAGCATTCAAAATTTTTGTTATCTATATATGGTTAAGTTATTTTCATGGAGGAATAAAACATAGTTTCATTAGTTGTCTTTCAAACATTGTCTGGGTAGGGGCTATTACTTATAGCTATTAGGAGCGCTGTTTTATAACTATGTAATTTTTTCATAAAAAGTTGTTGACTCCGCATGAGAAACTGTTACTATGGCCTCTCTTGTTTAAGAGGACTCGCCAAAGGGCAAGTCAAAAGTTCTTTAAAAAGGAAGTAGTAATTTGTGTGGGTGCCTAAGATTAACAGGAGCCAACGAAAAGACTAGATAGATTTTAATCTATCGAAAAAGACAGTTCTTCGGAACAAAAACTTCAATTGAAGAGTTTGATCTTGGCTCAGATTGAACGCTGGCGGTATGCTTAACACATGCAAGTCGAACGGTAACAGGCTCTTCGGAGTGCTGACGAGTGGCGGACGGGTGAGTAATACGTAGGAATCTGCCCAGAAGCGGGGGACAACTTGGGGAAACTCAAGCTAATACCGCATAATCCCTACGGGGAAAAGCAGGGGATCTTCGGACCTTGCGCTTTTGGATGAGCCTACGTCAGATTAGCTTGTTGGTAGGGTAAAGGCCTACCAAGGCAACGATCTGTAGCTGGTCTGAGAGGATGATCAGCCACACTGGGACTGAGACACGGCCCAGACTCCTACGGGAGGCAGCAGTGGGGAATATTGGACAATGGGCGAAAGCCTGATCCAGCAATACCGCGTGTGTGAAGAAGGCCTGAGG
>Ga0066610_10000059_pt1 | contig 71278 bp, 57 predicted proteins | sample SaaInlV_DNA_165m_FD_60375 | JGI IMG/M metagenome (GOLD analysis project Ga0066610, IMG submission 60375) | Marine microbial communities from expanding oxygen minimum zones in the Saanich Inlet - SI075_LV_DNA_165m | ecosystem: Environmental > Aquatic > Marine > Unclassified | place: British... | reverse complement strand
ACTGGAGCGCCAGTAAAAGGGCTTGTAGATGTTGTGACATCAAGTTCAAATTTAGCTTTCAGTGCAACAGCTGATAGAACGCCATTATATCCTGTTACTTCAGTCAAAGCCGCCGGGTTATAGAAGTTAGTAGAAGCGTCTTCTCCCAATGAACCTACACCAGCATAAGCAGTACCTAAATCTTTTGCATTTTGTTCTTGTATTTGGAAGCTTGCAGCAATCGCATAATTGCTAAATCCCATAAGCGCAGTTAGTGCGCAAATTTTTCCATATCTATTCATAAATTCCTACCCTTGCATTACAGAACCATCTAGCCACTCATGTATGGAGGCTGGTCTCAATAGCACATATCATATCATGTGTTAGCGCAGATAATAAATAATTTGTAGGTAGGAATGCAAGCAATATAACATTTTTTTTAAAAAAGAAGACCCCATTAAAATGTGGTCTTCTACTATAAATAAAATTTATGCACCCAATATAGACTTTTGAAAACTGCCACTAGGAGGACTGTCGCCCATCCAAGCAGATAGTAATATGTTGTAGAACCCTTTGTCTTCAATACTTAACAATAGTTGACTGTTTTTTATTAGCTTTGTCTTGCCTGACTTAGATTGCTGTATAACTAATTTATCTCCTGCCAGCATATCATCCTTAATGGATTTATAAAATAAACCTATGTTATCGGCCTGACCAACAAGTTCTGTTTTTGAGTTATTTTTTTCAATACCTTCTTTCCAACCCTTTATAAATTTTTGAGAGCTTATGCTTTTGTAAATAAAAACTATCCGCATTTCTTTAGGGCCGTGACTTTCTAAAGCCTCATGAGCTGTTGAAACCTTTCCATTGACATAAAATCCTGCAGCGTAAACATCTGTAAATACTTTCTTCCTAATTGCAACGCCTTGCAGATGTACTTCTTTCCCAACCTCAATGACAATCTTTTCTGGAAATTCAATATTGGCAATAACTCTTGCTTGAACAAATGCTGGCAATGCCAACAAGAGAAACAACACATACTTCTTCATAATCGGTCCTAACTTAATAAATTTTATGCCGCCCAACCTTCATCAGCAACAAACCTTTCGCCATAGCGCATAGCTAATGCATCAAGACGTTCTCTAATGTTTTTAACTTCTTCATCAGAAACATACTGCATCGGTCCACCACGGAACGGGGCAAAACCTGTTCCAAATATCATTCCTGCATCTAAAAGATCCGTATCACTAACAATACCTTCTCTAAGGCACGCCACAGATTCATTTATCATACGCATAACCATTCGATCTGCCATGTCTTTTGAACCTTGCTGGTTAAAATCAGCTTTATTTTTTATTGGTCTACCATTTTTATATTTGTAAAACCCCTGACCAGATTTTTTACCAAGATGCCCTGCGGATATGAGAGCATCTACTATTTTTGGCACTCTTTCTCCCAAACCTTGGGCTGCAGCTTTACAAACATCTAACCCAACAGTATCAGCAAGCTCAACAGGCCCCATTGGCATACCAAAGTCAGTGGCAACTTTATCAATAACAACTGGCGGTATACCCTCCTCATAAAGAGCAACACTTTCTAGCAAATATGGAACCAAAACTCTGTTAACTAAAAATCCTGGTGAACTTTTCACCGGCAAAGGTAATTTATCTATTTTGCCAACAAAACTTAATGCCGCATCAACAACCTCTGGATGAGTATCTTCATCATGTACAACTTCAACTAATGGCATTTGAGATACTGGATTGAAAAAATGTATCCCTACTAATCTATTAGTATCTTTCATTTTTTCACCAATATCTTTTAAAGGTATTGTTGAAGTGTTTGTTGCCAAAATAGCAGAAGGCTTAGCTTTGGCCTCCAACTCAGAGAACAAATTGCTTTTTATTTCTTTATTTTCAATTATGGCTTCAATAATAACATCAGCGACACAAGCTCCCAGCCCTGATACATCAGGAATAAATCGATCTTTCGCTGCCTGTATTTTATGTTTTAACTTCAATTTTTTTGTAAATAATTTCCCGGCTCGTTTAAAAGAACTAGCAATAGCATTTACATTTTGATCTTGCAGCGTTACTTTTAATCCTCGCAACGCACACCAAGCCGCTATATCTCCGCCCATAACTCCAGCGCCGACGACATGAACATGTTTAACACTTGCGCCTGTTTTTTTAGCAAGATTTTTTAATTTTTCTCTCAATAAATATACACGCAATAAATTTCTTGCAGTACTGGTACTAATCATTTTTTCAAAAGACTGCATTTCATAATACAGCGATTTACTATGGTAACAACCATGCTGCTTCCATGTTGATATCACTGAGAATGGTGCTGGATAATGTCTTTTAGACACTTTTTTAGACACTTTCTTTTCTAATAACATGGCGACAATTGGCCTTGCAAAATCTTTTTGTAATAATTTTTGTATTCGTGTTTCAGATTTTTTCTTTGGCTTACGAAGAAGGTAATCATCAACTGCAGACAATAAATATCTATCTGCTAGCACTGCATCGACTATCCCCATCTTCTTTGCTACTCGAGCAGATATAGTTCTACCGCTAAGAATAAGGTCCATTGCAGCTAATGGACCAATAAGTTTAGGCAACCTAACGGTACCACCCCATCCCGGATGAAAACCAAGCAATATTTCTGGAAGACCAAATCTAGTCTTGTCATTATCATGAGCGATTCGATAATCACAGGCTAAAGCAAATTCAAGTCCACCACCTAAACAAAATCCATCTATAAGAGCAATAGTTGTGTGCTTCAGAGACTCAAGTTTATTTAAAACTCTTTGCCCCATAGAAATCATATCTTTAGCAACATCCAGAGCTATAGAATCATCCATATCACCTAGTTGTTGTAAATCAGCTCCGGCTATAAAACCACTAGACTTTCCTGACTTTAGTACAACCGCTGTAATTCTTTTATCATCGCTTATAGAATCTATAATGGATTCTAATTCCCGTATAACTTCTCTATTTACTGAATTAACAGAACTTCCATTTTTATCAAAGATGAGCCAAAAAATACCTTTGCTCTCATTTAGTTCAATTTTCCAATGTTTCAAATCATCCATGAATGCTACCCCTCAACCCTTTCAATAAGCACTGCTCCACCTTGGCCTCCACCAATACATAAAGAAGCAACACCCAGTTTGGCATTATTTCTTTCAAGAACACGAGCTAGATGGAGTGTTATCCTTGCTCCGCTAGCACCAACAGGATGCCCTAATGCTATAGCACCGCCATCGACATTTAAGCACTCTTCCTTTATTTTACCAGCAATTTCATCAGTACCTAAATACTCTTTACATTTTGCAGAGTCAGACAATGTTCTTGTACAAGAAATTACTTGTGCCGCAAAAGCTTCATTTATTTCCCAAAAGTCTATGTCATTAACTGACATTTTATTTTTTAACAATAAATCTCTTATTGCATAAGCTGGTCCTAAACCCATTATAGTAGGATCTAAGCCGGACCATGCAAAATCCAATACCTTTGCAATAGGCTTTAAGCCATGTTTTGCAACAGCATCACCTGATGCTAACAATACAAAAGCTGCGCCATCAGTTAATTGAGAGCTGTTTCCTGCAGTTACCATACCGTAAGGTCTATCAAAAACTGGCTTTAATTTAGCCAATCTTTCCAGTGAAGAATCTTTCCTCACCCCGTTATCACTCAATATTGATTGTCCATTAAATGATACCAAAGGAGATAACTCGCTATCTAACATACCGTTACTTTGTGCTAGAATGGCTTTTTCATGACTTTTTAAGGCGAACTCATCCATTTCACTACGCGTTATATCAAAAAGGTAGGCAAGTTTCTCAGCAGTTTGCCCCATTGACATGTTCACAAGTGGGTCAGTTAAACCTTTAAGCAAGGAGATTACCGGTGCTAAAAAATGAGGGCGAAAATCTAAAGCAGTTTTTGCTTTTGTCGCCAACGTTTTTGATTTATTCAAATTTATTAACCATTTAACCATTGCAGACTTGAAAAGTAATGGTGCCCTACTCATAGCTTCAGTACCACCGGCAATGACAAAGTCATGTCGACCATTTAAGATATCTTTTACGCCACAATCAATAGCTTGTAATCCTGACGCGCAATTCCTTTGTACCGTCCACCCTGTAACGCTATCTTTACACCCAGAACGCAGTGCAATAATTCTACCAATGTTGGCCTCATCTGCACTAGGAGCAACACAACCTGTTATAACCTCTCCTACATTGTTTATATCAATTGGTATTTTTGAAAATAAAGATTGCAAGCTAGCAACAGCTAGATCTGATGCACTCCAAGGGTTTAGCACCCCTAAAGCGCGTATAAATGGAGTTCGATTACCATCGATTAAGTATACATCCTTCATAATAAATTTCCGAGTAGCTTATGTTCCATAATAATTCCTGATAGCATACAAATAAATTTGCAGCCAAACAAACCTTTATACAAAGCTTTCATGCTTTGTTTGCACGATACTATTAGTTAATTCTCTAAGATTTTCAAATTCATCAACACTAATAGCATCTAATTGTGCTTCTTCATACTGTTTGAGTAAAGCAGTTTCTTTCTCATCTATAATGTTTAAAGATTTCGCTAACTCAAGTTGCCTGCCTAAAGAAATGCCTTTAGGAAATTTCCCTGCTCTTCTTGCTTGATTAAGTTTATCAAGAATTGGATCGACTAGCAGAGATAATCTAAAAGCATTTTCTACTTTACCACAAGCATCATCTGAAGATGTGTCTAAGTAACAGAAACTAACCCAACGTTTACGCAGTTCAGTTTCTTTCAACATCATGTCAGCAAGTTGTACAGACAAACGGTCTGTTGGTTTTTCATACGGATTACCGAATGGAAAAATAATAAATTTAAGAATACCACCGATTACAGGAACAGGAAAATTTCTAAGTACTGTCTCTATTCTCTGTCCTACAGTATACAAATCATCTTCAATTGCCCATTGCATAAATAACTCTTCATCTTCGCAAGTATCCATTTGCTCAAAATATTTAAGAGTTGCTGCAGCCATGAAGAGATGACTTAAAATATCTCCCAGTTTAGCAGAAAGAATTTCTAACCTTTTTAGCTTACCTCCTAAGGTTGATAATGCTAATTCACTTACCATAGATAAGGCTATACTCATCCTTTCGATCTGTTTGTAGTAATTTTTTGTTAAGAACGAACGATTTCCAACTAAGATTAATCTTCCACCAGTAAAGGAATGTAATAATAATCTACAAGTATTTCTAACTACATAGCCAATATGTCCTAATAATGCCTCATCGAAACTATCAATACCTGATTTTTCATCTGGACAACTAGCAGCATTAATTTCACTTTGAATATAAGGGTGACATCTAATAGCTCCTTGTCCAAAAATAATCATAGAACGTGTAAGAATATTAGCTCCTTCTACAGTAATGCTAACGGGCACCCCTTGGTAGGCACGCCCCAGGTAATTCCTTGGGCCTAGGATAATTCCTTTGCCTGCATGTATATCCATTGAATCAGAAAGTACAGAGCGTCCCATTTCAGTCATATGATATTTCGCAATTGCTGTAACAACAGAAGGCTTACCACATCCATCAATAGCTGCAATAGTAAATTGACGCATCGCCTCGAGACGATATGCCATACCTCCAATTCTCGCCAATGCTTCCTTTATACCCTCAAATTGTCCTATAGACATATTGAACTGAGTTCTTACTTTGGCATATGCTCCTGTCATTACATAGCTATGTTTTCCACCGGCAGCACTTAAAGCTGGTAAAGAAATCCCTCTTCCAGCAGATAAACATTCGACTAACATGCGCCAACCTTTTCCTGCCATTTCCTTTCCACCGATAATGAAATCCAATGGAATGAAAACATCTTTTCCAATAGTTGGTCCATTCATAAAAGCCATATTTAAAGGTAAATGACGGTTACCAACTTCGATACCTGGTAAATTAGTTGGTAACAGACAAACTGTAATACCTAAATCTTCTTCCTCTCCAATTAAATTTTCAGGATCTAATAATCTAAAAGCTAGTCCTAGTACTGTTGCAATAGGTGCTAGAGTAATATATCTCTTTTTCCAATTTAATTTCATTCCCAAACATTCTTCATTATCATAAATACCATTACATATCACCCCGGTATCAGATATAGATGTTGCATCGCTTCCTGCTGTTGGTGAAGTAAGAGCAAAGCATGGGACTTCTCTGCCATCGGCAAGTTTTGGTAAATAATAATCCTTTTGTTCCTGGGTTCCATAATGCAGTAACAGTTCTGCTGGTCCTAATGAGTTAGGCACCATTACAGACACTGCTGCAGTTAAACTCCTTGAGGCAATTTTTTGGACAACAGCAGAGTTTGCTATTGGAGAGAATCCTTTGCCGCCATATTCCCGTGGTATAATAAGCCCCATAAATCCCTGTTTTTTAATATAATCCCAGGACTCTTTCGGCAAATCATAAAGCTCTGCTGTGATTTTCCAATCATCAAGCATTGAGCATAATGTATCAACTTCATTATCAACAAAGCTCTGTTCTTCTTTACTAAGTTTGGGTAAATCTATTTTATCAAACTCAGCCCAATTAGGATTACCTTTAAATAGGTTCGCTTCCCACCAAACACTCCCTGAATCTAAAGCTTCTTGCTCAGTAGTACTAATTGTTGGTAAAGAACGGCGGAGAATCCTAAATATGTTTTTTGTTATTAATTGCTTTCTAAAAGAAGTCAGCCCCACTACCAACATGGACATGATTAACATGGTCGTGAAAAAAGCCATTCCCATAAAGCTAAGAAATCCTACTAAATTTAAAGCCGTCACAATGACAAGAGAGCCAACTGTTACAGACCAAAAACCAAAATTTGTATAGGATACTAGCCCAATTAATAGGACAATAGTAACAAGACACTCTAGGATGAACATCAGACACTCCTTCACTAAACCATGTAAAGGGTTAATATACACAATATGTTGTTATCTATGCAGCATAAAACTTACCTATTTCACCAGTTTAGACCTATACTTAAATATAGGTTGATTGATATTTCTGGAGGTTTAAGTGAATACAAAGCCAATTATTGGTAGCTGGTATGGGTCTACAGAAATTCCATCGATCTTTGAAGTGGTCGCTTATTCAGATGTTGATAATTCTTATGAAATTCAGCTATTTGAAGGTGAAATTGCTGAATTAGATGAGGATAATTGGGATGAAATGTCTATATATGAAGTCTCTCAACCTGAAGACTGGTCTGGAGCTTTAGAAATACCTACTGAAGATTTAATCGAATACCTTGACTGCTACCGTGCACAGGGTGATGCTGAGTATGAAGTAGCAAATATGATTGAAGAAAACTTCAAATGCTGACCCCTTGACTAATCCTCATTAAAGCTGGACAAAAACTCAGTAATATGTTTAAACTTAATTAGACAGATATAAAAGAGTTCTCGCGGTTATGAAACTTACTAACAAACAAAAAGAAATTCTATCTTTTTTAGAGGAACACATTGAAGATAATGGGGCTCCTCCTACTAGGGTAGAAATTGCTCAAAAAATGGGATACAAGTCCCCCAATGCTGCAGAAGATCATTTAAAAGCATTGAACAAGAAAGGAGCAATCGAGCTACTACCTGGTACCTCCAGAGGAATTAAAATTAATAGAAAAAGCCATAACCCAGGTATTCCTGTTATTGGAAAAGTAGCTGCTGGATTACCAATATTAGCTAGCGAGAACATTAGTACCTACCACAACATAGACAGCAAATTATTCCACCAAAAACCTTCATTCATGCTTCAGGTAACTGGGGATAGCATGAGAGATGCTGGAATCTTAGATGGAGACCTTATTGCGGTAAAACCATCTGTTGATGTAAATAATGGCGATATTGTTGTTGCTAGACTCGATGATGAGGTTACAGTAAAGCGTATATTTATATCTTCAGATAAAGTTGTGCTTACACCTGAAAACGATGCTTTTGATCCTATAGAAGTACTTGCCAATCAACCTAATTTTGCTATCGAAGGGCTAGTAGTTGGATTAATCCGCTCAATATAAGAGTCAGGCTTATTCATTCCACCATAACTAACTGTTATAATTTCTTCAGGATTATATATTAGTTGGAGTGTTAGCTAATGGCTTATATTATTGTTGGAATGTCTGGTGGCGTTGATTCATCAGTAGCAGCTTATCTTTTAATCCAGCAAGGCCATCAAGTTGAAGGCCTATTTATGAAAAATTGGGATGAAGAAGATGGTAGCTGCACAGCAGAGCAAGATATTAGTGATGCTCAAAGTGTTTGCAACAAACTAAACATTCCTCTACACAAAATCAACTTTGCTGCGGAATATTGGGAAAATGTATTTGAGCACTTTCTACAAGAATACAAGAATGCCCGCACCCCAAACCCAGATATTTTATGTAATAGTGAGATAAAGTTTAAATATTTCGTCGACTATGCAAAAAAACTCGGTGCAGATTATATTGCGACGGGACACTACGCAGGTATTGTAGAAAATAATAATAAGTTTGATCTTATCAAGGGACAAGATGCAACTAAAGATCAATCCTATTTTCTTTACAAATTAAATCAACAGCAATTACAAAGTGCACTTTTTCCTTTAGCTAATATTGAGAAAAGTGAAATTCGAAGTATCGCTAAAGATCTTGGCTTGTTAAATCATGATAAGAAGGATAGCACAGGGATCTGTTTTATCAGCCCAGGTAAATTTCGAGACTTTTTACAAAGCTACATTCCATGCAAGCCAGGCAAAATTCTAACTCCTGATGGTATCGAAATTGGGATTCACAATGGCGTAATGTATTATACCATTGGCCAACGACATGGGCTCGGTATTGGTGGACAAAAAAATTTTGGAGATGAGCCTTGGTTTATTGTGGAAAAAGATGCGAAGACCAATATTTTAACTGTTGTTCAAGGTACTGCTCATGAGCTGTTGTATCACAATGCTTTAGAGGCAAATAATTTCCATTGGATTAACCCCGATCATAAAAAAAATGGAGAGTTCTCTTGCCAAGCAAAAATCAGATATAGACAAACCGATCAACAGTGCCAAGTGGTTATTAACGAGGAAAGCTGTAGAGCTTACTTTGATGAGCCACAAAGAGCTGTTAGCCCGGGACAATCTATTGTTTTTTATCAAAATGATATATGCTTAGGCGGTGCAATCATTACAAAGGCACTTAACAGTCGAGAGAGTAATAATAATGAGCAATAATTTTAACGATAGAACATTAGCTCTTTCCGGAGTGTTCCATGCGGCCTGTATGGTGAAAAAAGTTGCTTGGTATGGTAAATGTGATGATCAACTCTTATCTATGGCAGTTAGCAGTCTACTTAAGCAAAATACGCTTAAAACTGAAGATGTTTTTTCAGGTGATATTGCAAACCTAAAGCTTGGTTTAGAGCAATTAACCAGCTTTTTTGGCAATAATCAAAATACTAAAGACCAAGAAGTTACAAGATATGTTTTATCTATCCTACACCTTGAAAAATTATTATTAAAAAACTCTAGTATGATACACAAAATTAGAAATAGTGTTGATAGGATACAGGAACAAGTTAATATTTTTGGTTTAACACATGACAATGTTATAGCTAATGTAGCCGGTCTATACACGGACACTATTAGTACTTTCTCATTTCGTATTCATGTGACCGGAGATCCTAGCATATTAAATAATACTCACAATGCTAACAAGGTTCGTGCTTTACTCTTGTTTGGGATAAGGTGTGCAGTTCTTTGGCGACAGCTTGGTGGCTCTAAATGGCAATTAGTATTCTCAAAGAAAAAAACTATTGGTGCTGCTGAATATATTTCACAAAGAATAAAGGAACAAGATCTTATAATTTCAGATTAGGATTTACAATATTATGGATAATACTTCTTTAACTGCAATATCTCCAATAGATGGAAGATACCATTTTTTAACTAAAGATTTATCTGAATACTTTAGTGAAAGCGCCCTAATTTACTACCGAGTTTATACAGAAGTAAAGTGGTTTTCTTTTCTTTCACAGCTTTCTGAAATTTCTCAACTCCCTCCTTTAGAAGCTAAAGAAGAAGCTTTTTTAGATGAATTACTGATGCAACCCAGAGAACAAATCGCTCTTGCTGTAAAAAAAATTGAATCTTCAACAAATCATGATGTTAAAGCTGTTGAATATTATGTCGCTAATGAATTTAAAAAGAATAACAACTTATCAAAAAACATATCTTTTATACATTTTGGCTGTACTTCTGAAGATATAAACAATGTTAGTTACAATCTTATGATAAGAGATGCTTTAAATAGCTGCCTTAGCAAGTCTATTAATACTGTATATGAGCTACTATCAAATTTAATCTCTAATACAAATGATATCCCAATGATATCAAGAACTCATGGACAAGCAGCCTCACCTACATTACTAGGAAAAGAGCTCAATGTTTTTCATGTCCGACTAAGTCAAGCACTTTTAGCTCTTGATGAAATGCAGGTATATACCACTAAATTTAGTGGTGCCGTAGGGAACTACAATGCACATAACCTAGCTTATCCTAACATTGATTGGAAAGAAGTCGCAGGTGAATTCATTCATTCTTTAGGATTAGTTCAACATCAATGTACAACTCAAATTGAACCACACGATAATCTTTGTCAAATTATGTTGCAATGTACTCGTATCAACAATGTTCTATTAGATCTAGCAAAAGATATTTGGGGGTATATATCTTTAGGATATTTCCATCAAAGGGCTATTGAAGGTGAAGTCGGTTCATCTACAATGCCTCACAAAATAAATCCAATTGATTTTGAAAATGCAGAAGGCAATTTAGGTATCGCAAATGCGTTATTTTATCACTTTGCTAGCAAACTGCCCATATCTAGATTTCAACGAGACCTGACAGATTCAACAACCATGCGTAATATTGGTAGCGCTTTCGCCTATATGCATATCGCAATAAAAAGCATAGCTAAAGGTCTTGGTAAAATTCACGCAAATCCAGATGCCATGGCTCAAGATCTTGATAATAATTGGCAGTTGCTTACTGAAGGCATACAAACCTTGCTTCGAAAATATAAAATAGATAATGCTTACGACAAATTAAAAGATTTATCTCGTGGAAAGGAAATAACAAAAGAAAGCTTACATACATGGATCCAGGGTTTACCTATATCTAGTACAGATATGGAAATGCTATTAGCATTAAAACCCAGAGATTATGTCGGCAAAAAATAACACTTAAAAATTCACCTAACAGACTCTACCTTCACCCATACGTTAGAACTTGTGGCTGGTGAATTAGTAGAGTAGCTAATACTATCCACGTTAACTTCCTTTCCATATATTTGAGACCAAGTTCCAGGCTCCACAAGTACCGTAGTATTTATGCTTCGAGTATTAATATCAGAATTTACAGACATTTCACTTGTAGATGATTTAACTACTAGTTTAACTAAAGCTCCTCTTTTTATAGGGGTTATGTATAAATGTTCTGGTAAAGATATTAATTGATAATCGACAGCCCCACCACTTGAATCATAGTTTGATTCTTTTCCTATATTAGTTAAAGATTCTTGATAAGAATCCAATGTCGACTCATCAACAGTTTTATTATTTTCTAAATTTTCTATATTTGTATAGTACCCATTAAGTGTAACATCATTTGATTTTGTTGCTGTTGGATGCAACTCGATATAATCATCAATGACCGTTTGCCCTGCAGAGATTTGATTGTCTAAATTTTGAATAGTACCAACAAGTGTTGCTCTATTTACAGCACTAGTATCATCCTGGTAGTCTATGCTATTAGATTCTGTATTATACCCTGATACACTTGACGTTTCTTTTACTACTTTTGATGTGGATATTTCAACTCTTGTTCCATCCATAGCTTTAACTGATATCAGTCTGTTAGAATCAGATACCCGTCCAGTAGAGTAAGTTTTACTATCATTATTATTAAGTGGTTTATAGCCAATATATGTTTGAATTTGCCATAAAGTTTTTTGAATATCAAGTTTTTCAATAGTCTCTAATAGGGATTTCACTTGTACATCATTGCCACTTATAATTATTTTCCCATCATAAGTAGCTACCTTTAGACCGGATACGATAAATGGCTGAATAACTTCCACTAGTTTTTCTGCAGAAACATAATTTGCATCATAAACTTCTGTAATATCTTTAGCTATAGCTGTCTCAACCAATAAAGCCGCTAGTAAAAATAAAATATTTTTTTTCATCCGCCCCTCACTTTAGGTAACTTTATCGTAAATGTCACACCAACCTCTTGTTCTGTATCAACAATAATGTCACCTGAATGTTGTTCGCATATAATTTCTTTACAAATATACAATCCTAATCCTGTGCCAATGCTTTCAGTTTTAGTTGTATAAAAAGGTTTGAAAATTTTATTCAATTGATGTTTTTCTAAACCAGGCCCATTATCGTTAATGCTAAGATAAATATTATCATTATCACTATATGTTTTTATTTTAACAGCTGATTCTTCAGAGTGGGCCATAGCGGCATATAATGCATTTTGAATTAAATTCATTATTACTTGTTCTATTCTGATCAATATTGCATCCGCGACGGGTAATCCTTCTTCTAACACAACATTTATAAATAGACTTTTCTGTTTTAATGAGTAACTAACAGAATTTTCCATTTTGACTAAATTTAACACATCAGCAACAATGTTATTAATATTTATGTCTTCTCTTAAGTAATTATCTTGTCTAGCATATTGTAATACATTATTTGATACTTGTGAGGCTTGTTGCATTGCAATGCTTATGTTTTCGATAGTTTTATAGACATTATATTTACTCAGTTCTGCATGAAGCTCCTCTGGTTCAACCCCAATAGATTGTTTAATTCCTTTTTTCCTGAAATAATCTACACTTAATTTTCTTGAAATATTTTGAGTCGACTGTATTGTTCCCGATAAAAAATTATTGACATCGTGAATAACGCTTGATGAAAGTAACCCAAGTGTTGCCATTTTATCTACCTGTATTAACCTTTCTTCTAAATCAGCCTCTTTAGTCACATCATCAAGAACAATTAAAATTTTACGTGGATTAAAAGGTAGCAAGGAACAAGAGGCTACAATATGCTGCTTATACTCGCCCTCAGCTATTTTAAGTACTGGTAAATTAACGCTCCTTTGACCTGCAGTTAATGTAGATACATGCCTGGTCCAGGAATCCTTATCAATAACATCCACATGAGTAATACAAACCAATGGGTCACACCAATCTGGAAACTCATCTTTTGCTTTAATATTCCACCATTTCACATATCCTTTCTTATTCATTATAACAATTGACTTAGGAAAGGAAGAAAGCAATTGATAAAATCCAGCTCTTGCTCTAAACCATAACCATATCCAAATCACCAATGGCATAAAAAGAAATATGTAAACGAGTGGGTCAAGATCAAACATTCATTAACCTTTTATAGTCTTCAGACCTATCATGCAATATAAATATACTCTATCCTTACTTAAAAGATAGAGCATATATTTAGTATATATTATAAGGTACCAATAATGACTATTAAGGTTTCAATTTTAAATAATTGTATTCAAAGTAGAATAAAATGCTATTACCATGCAGCACAGCTCATTATTGAATATTCAGACACACCAAACTCTAGCAATGTTACGGCTATATATTTGCTAAATAAATCACGTAAAGAAACTTTAAATTCATCTAAACTAACTCTTGAAAGCATAAATGAATATTTAGCAAATGTAATTGCAATTATTCATAGTCATCAATTAGAAAATAATATTCCATCGACACTTGAAAATGCTAAATTAGCGTTAAGCCAAGCTGAGCACATATACAACTGGATGTTCAGGCCCGTGGGTGAACTAAAACCTTTAATTATATTATGTGATAGTATCAACCCTCCAAACTATAAATTCAAAAAAGGTTTCCTGCAAGTTTTAGAAAATACGCCTATGCGCTGGCTTACGAGCGAACTAACAAAAGAGTGGCTAACAATCCTAAATCCAGAATCCAAACAGCCTGTATGGTTTAAATCATTACCTGCGTGGCAAAAAACAATCTTTTCTGATTGTGTGCAAATTTGGAATGATCGACGCAAATATATAGATATAAAATATAGACCTTATGCATTTACTCGGTTACCTAATAATTTGCAACATCACTTTAAAATGCTGATTGACATTGCAAACAAAAATGAAAATATTGAAAATTTAAATTTGGGATTATTTTTAGGATTACAGCCAGGATCAGAAACCCCATATCCTGGTATAAAAAATGGATATAGAACAATAATTAGCAACTATGTTTATAATTCTCAAACCAAGATATCTATATTTAAAAAATCCACATCCATAAGAGTTGGGATTCCAGTAACTTTTAATAACCATAGTAAAGAAGAAGAAAGACTAACTATAATGAATATTAAACAAGCAATCCTTTATGATATTGTATATCAGTATAGAGTAGGTCTAATTACTTCTGGAATGAAAAGAAAGATAGTAATACCGGTATTAATTCAAACTTTGGAATCACGAAATCGCCACCTAAATGATGATGAAGTCATGACGACATTTACAAAAGTATTCAAAAAATTAAAAAAACAACTGAAAAGCCCCAAGTACTGTTTTGATTTCCTGAATAGTAATTCACCTTTATTATACGAAACAATTAAAAAAAATAATGTGATAAAAAATCCAGAGCAATTTCTAAAGGTAATATTGCTAAAGAATGCAATAACATTTGATTTAATACATACTCATCATGACTTTGTTTCCGAAAGTAGTGAAGTCCGACGTATGAATACAACTATTGATGAAACGTCAAATTTCCTCAAAAAATACATTGCCAAATCAATGCTTAATTCTATTGAAATTGACGGGGAAATTATTGCCAATAATGAACAAATCCCTAAATCAATCTCTGCAAACTTGAAAAACAACAGACCACTTGCAGCGCTATCTGAAATTGATAGTCTTCCGGAGAACATACCAGTTAAATATACAATTGCCTCTATGAAAATGGGAATAGATGCTCTTCAACAATTTATTAATTCACATTCTCTATTAAATAAGGTATACAGAAAATTCACTAATCTAGTAGCTATTGAAGCTGCAGCTTACCTACAAATAGCATTCACATCTTTTGGAATTCGCATCGGTGGCTGCCCTAACGGTTGCGATATCGAAAGCCCCCTAACCTTGATACTGAACTCGCTAAGAATTTTCTATAACTCCAATGGTTATTTCCCATCTCATGTACAACTAATAAAATCTAAGCAATATATTAAGGATCGAAAATATCTTAATAAAAAAATTGCTGAACAATTTATTTCTGGATACTGTCAAGATATATTAGATCGTGCATCTCAAGGATGTTTTGGAGTTTCATATCTAGACAAGACCTTGGGGAATGGTGTTTTCAAAGAACTTGAACATTTAATAAAACTCTACTCTATAGATGTGGATTTAGAGTCAATTTATGAGGACAATCATAAAATATCCTTACTTGAAAATATAAACATAACCAACCAACTAACCGATTATGAACACACTATAGAGGCAGCTATCAAAAAATACAAATCTACAAATAAGTCTAGCTGCTTTGCTGCAGTATTTATAAAGGATAAAAAACCAACCAGTTTAGCTCATACATTCAAGCATGATGATGCTATGCTTTTAAAGCAATTAGAATCTAAATTTGGACTTCGAACATTTGAAGAGCTCCATAGGTGTTTTGAAAAAGAAAAACATTCAACTCCATCGCTATCATCTAGCGCAAAAAGGCTTTCAAGATTTGCATCTAGATTCAAAAAAGGAAATATTATTAATACTAGAGTTTCAGATATTGAAAACGATAAAAAAGTACTGACCCATGACGACAAAATTAATGCTTTTATTGCACAAGCAGAAATTAAGTCCAATGCCAAAATAAACCAATATGAAAAATAATGTCACTCCACATATATGATGGTACAACCGATTTTAAAATAACACTCTATTCTTTGAATAATATTATTTTATTTGTAATTTCATTAAACAGCCTTGTAACTAACATGCTAAATATCGATTGAAAACACTATCTGTTATTTATTTATATATGTATAAGTAGCCCTCCTGAAATTTCCATAAAACACACTCAAGATGTATATATTAAAAATAGCAATCCTTTATTTATTCTTATTCTTATAAATAAAATAAAGAAACGTCCCTGCATTGACACAAGCAGAGCACAAACATACTGTTATTAACAGGAAACATTCAAGACCGTTGTGTGCAATGTCCTTTCATCACTAATACAGTTAGAGGTAGTTAATGACAGTTAATAGTAGGGGGAACATTCATCATACTAACAATGCTCATGATGCCAACAGCATCTCAGACATAAACGATATTAACACAGCAAGTTTTCTTAAAATAATGCTATATATACCTAAAGAAATAAAATTAGAGCTTCTATCCATGCTTGATGATAAAACGGTATTACAGCTTTATTCCTTGTCTGTAATTTCTTTATCTCATAAAATAAATTCCCCTAATAGTAATGAACATGTTATCTCATCATTCAAAGAAATAAAACATATGTGTATGAAGTATCTTCGGGATGAAAAATCATATCGGTCATTTATTGGTGAGTATAGCAAATTCATATTATCTCCAAGTACATTACTTGCTCTTGGTAATAACTATCATGGTCAACTAGGAGTACGACATCATCATAATGCAGATATTTTCACTGAAGTTGATTTGTCTCATTTGAATTTGAAAACAGATGACTTGCATTGTTTAGTTGGCACTTGCCATACAGTTATTCACTCCAGTGATAGAATTTTCACAACTGGAAATAATGATTTTGGTCAATTAGGATTAAATCACTATGATAATGTAAGTGCCTTTACAGAGATTGATCTATCTAATTTGAACCTTGAAAATTCGTATGCTTTTAAAGGTGTTGTAGTAGGATCTAATTGTACAATAATCTATTTCAACAGTAGAGCTTTTGGCTGTGGAAATAATTCTAATAAACAGTTAGGTTTAGGTCATAATAATAATGTTAATACTTTCACTGAGATACCTTTATCTCACTTAAATTTAAATGAATCATTCATCTCTATGATTTCAACCAGTGATTCACATACAGTGATTTGTTCTAATAATAGAGTATTTACTTGCGGAGACAATACTCATAGCCAATTAGGGTTAGGACATAACCATCATATTGATGATTTCAAAGAAGTAGATTTATCGCATCTTTCTCTTGAAGATAATAAGATTCTTAACGTTGTAGCAGCTTTTGAATATACTGTAATATATACTAAAAGCAGAATCTTTACTTGTGGGAAAAATGATGTGTATCAGCTAGGACTGGGCCATAACAATCCTGTGCAAACTTTCATGGAAGTTGATTTATCAAGTTTAAATTTAGATGTTTCCAATACTTTATCTGTTAGCGCTTCAATTTATCATACTGTTTTTAAGTCCGGAAACAGAGTCTTCACATGTGGTTACAATAATTTTTCTCATTTGGGTTTAGGCCATAACAATGAAGTTAACATTTTCAGTGAAATTGACTTATCCATTCTCAATTTAGGATCTTCAAGTATAAACGGCATCACTACCAGTTCTACTCACACACTCATTTACACTGATGAAAAAGTATTTGTTTATGGAGATAATAGTTTTAATTCCCTAGGCTTAGGTCATAAATGTGGCATAACCACTTGGACTGAAGTCACATCTATTGGTCTTGCTAATATAATTGCTAGTAGTCTTCATATAGAGTACAGAAAATGCGAGCAAGTACAAGCACGTGCTGATGCTGAAAATATTGAGGATAGAACATTAATTATTAATAGAAGTATACCCTGTATTCAAGTTCGTCGCGATGGTAGTAGCAATCATATTTGTCCGGAAGATGTGTTTTTGGATAAAGCTCATAATCGCAAGAAAACACTAAGAAATAAATAACCGTTCATTTCTTCTTAACTCTTCGTTTTTTGCAAGTATTTCTGTTAAATTTATGCTGCATCCTGTTCCAGCAGTAGCTGCATAACAATGTGCAAATTTCAATTTTAACACTATAGACTTAGCTTCTCTATCAGAGTGAAAACACATACTATGCATTGTAACCGCTTCGTTCACACATTTTAATACATCGGCACTTGGTCGATTCTGCTCTAGAGCTACAATTTGATTACATCCTCTTTTATGACTATCTATCCATGACTCAGTATCTGGTATCGGAGCACCATCCCTGTCCAAAAAATGATTGGTTACACTAATATATTTTTTTTCTGAATCTGTATCCAACCAGATAATTGAAAATTTTTCACTTGCATCTATGTATTCTGGTGTTGGTAGTATTTGGAATATAGCAGATTTATCTGACCCTAATATTGTTAAAATACATGATGTTGCGGGTGGATTACTAATTAAAAATTCCCTTATATCATCAACAGATGCACACTCCTCCATTATTTTTCCAAACATAACCAGCATCGGCAAGCCACCATTAAACTGATTTTTAGTAATTTGGGTTGTAGCTTCATTTAGTGTTACAGAAATATAACCATTACTTCCAGATAAGCTAGGTAACCCTGGAGCAAAACTAATTGAAAACCAACCTTTAACTTTTCCTTTTTCTTCATTTGCTACTGGATAAATTATTCCCACAGTATGATCTGCTACACTACCAGCACCATACCAATCTAAAGTTCTACCCAAAACCATTTCTTTATCAAGTCGTACAATATGGGCACTGCATGCTAACATTTTAAATATATCAGGTGTCCCCATTAAAATTAACATGCCCTCCAAAGTTAAATAATCCATTTGAAGAACAAATCTACCATTTAACTCTGCAATATATTTGTTGATTTCATCTACAAACCCAGAATATCTTTGTTTAACTGAATTTGGAAAATTAAAGTTCTTTATTTGTCTTTCAGCATACCCCTTTATTCCACCATCTTTTTCAGGATATTCTATAGTTTTAACATTTCTGAAAGGAATAGACCTTTGTAAACTATGAAACACATTTATCATTGATGAAATAATATTATAGTATTGGTTAAATGCATCAATTGATGCTTCTGGCATTGCTCGTGCCAAAGCTTGACCTTGCTCATATGGATCTGTAACTAGCAATTGCACCACAGGTAAATCATCATGCATAGAGACTTTTGCTAAAAGTTTATCACCACGCTCATTATTGATATCTCCCATTCTAACTTTGGTTTTGTTTACATTACGCCTTATGATAAATGGGATTAATCGTGCATATTCTGCAACTAACAATCCAGCTACGCTAGCAGATAGAGATGCACTTGCATAAATAATTGCATTGTTAAGTGGTAATGGAATATAGACATTAACATAATAAGTTGTTAACGCAATAGCGGCATTAATTCCGGTAAACAATGCCGCTTTTAATGGTCTTAACTGAGCAATTTTCCCTAATTGCTGAAGTGGGTTTGATGCAAATACATTATTAAAATTCCATTTTTTAAACATATTACTCTCTAAGTTGATATTATTGTATTTTTTATTCCTTCTTTTGCCCAGACAGATAAAACCAAGTATTCAATACTGAGTCTGGGGTTAGAGAAACACTGTATATTCCTTGTTCTATTAACCATTTTGCAAATTCAGGATAATCTGATGGTCCTTGCCCACAAATACCAATATATTTATTCTGTGCTTTACATTCTGTAATTGCTAACCTCATTAATTCTAATACTGCAGGATCTTGCTCATTAAAAGAGTTAGCCACAATTCCTGAGTCTCTATCAATACCAAGTGTTAACTGAGTTAAATCATTAGATCCGATAGAAAAACCATCAAAATATTCAAGAAATTCTTTAGCTAAAATAGCATTACTTGGAATTTCACACATCATAATAAGCTTTAGTTCATGTTCACCACGTTTTATTCCAAATTCTTCCATAACAGATATTGTTGAGCGTGCTTCAATTAAAGTTCTCACAAATGGTAACATTACCTGTATATTAATTAAGCCATGTTGTTCTCTTGCTATTTTTATTGCTTCACATTCGAGCTCAAAACATTTTTTAAATTTATCATCTACATATCTTGATGCCCCTCTAAATCCTATCATTGGATTTTCTTCAGTAGGCTCGTATAGATCACCGCCGAGGAGATTAGCATATTCATTTGATTTGAAATCTGAAAGGCGTACTATTACTGGTTTTGGCCAAAATGCTACAGCCAGCAGAGACATGCCCTCTGCTATTTTTTTAACATAGAAATCTCGTGGTGATCCATAACCTCTAGTTTTCATTTCTATTTTGTCTTTGATATCTTTTGGTAACCTAGGATAATCAAGGCATGCTTGTGGATGGATGCCAATCATATGGTTAATAACAAACTCCATTCTAGCTAACCCAACACCTTCGTTAGGAATTTTTGACAATGCCAATGCTTGGCTTGGATCGCCAACATTCATCATAATTTTGAAATCAATTTTCGGCATCTTATCAATTTCATGCTTTAAGACATCAAAATTTAAAGCACCATCATATACATTGCCAGTATCGCCCTCAGCACAAGAGGCAGTAATAAGCTGTTTATTTGATATTCTGGTAGTAGCATCTTCACAACCGACAATAGCTGGGATCCCCAGTTCACGAGCAATAATCGCTGCATGACAAGTTCTTCCACCACGATTAGTTACAATTGCTGAAACTTTTTTCATGACTGGCTCCCAATCAGGATCTGTCATATCTGTAACTAGAACATCTTCTTTATTAACTTCACCAATATCATCAATATTTTTGACCACTAAGGCTCGGCCTTGGCCTATTTTTTGACCAACACTTCTTCCCCTAACTATTAATGTTCCTTTTTCTTTTAGAATATATTTTTCTAGAGTAAAGGACTTATCTTGGCTTGCAACAGTCTCAGGTCTTGCTTGTACTATATATATTGTTTCAGAGTTACCATCTTTTGCCCACTCAATATCCATCGGCCGCTTATAGTGTTTTTCAATAGCCATTGCATGTTTTGCAAGATACTCTAATTCTTCTTCATTTAACACAAAACTATTCTGTAATTTTTCTTCAACTGGAATTTTCAGTACTAAATCTTTTATGTTTTTTGGAGCAGAATTATATATCATTTTTTCTAATTTACTGCCTAATCTTTTTGTAACAACACTTTTATGTCCAGTTCCTATTGCACGCTTATCAACATAATATTCATCTGGGTTTACTTCGCCTTGAACAATAAGCTCTCCCAGACCATAACTAGCACTAATAAAAACCACTTTGTCAGATCCAGATTCAGTATCGATACTAAACATCACCCCACTAGATGATAAGTCACTTCGTACCATCATTTGCACACCAACAGATAAACCTACTTCTCTATGTGTGAAACCTTGATGATTTCTATATGATATAGCCCTAGCTGTAAATAAAGAGGCATATATAGACTTTATAGATTTCAGTAAATCATTTTTGCCACTAACATTCAGCAGTGTATCCTGTTGCCCTGCAAAGGATGCATTAGGTAAGTCTTCTGCTGTAGCCGAAGATCTTACAGCTACAGTAATGTCACCACACCGTTCTAACAACTGTTCATAGGCATTAACTATTTCATTTTCAACAGATACTGAAAAACTACCATTTGCAACTTTATCTCTAATATCTCCAGATATTTTTTGTAATGAACTTAAATCATCTAAATCAACTTTGTCTAGTTCAGCAAAAATAGATTCTGATAATGAATTTTCTTCTAAATAAGTATTAAATGTTGATACTGTTAAGGCAAACCCTGGTGGTACCTGGACACCTAATGGTTGCAAATTATTTATCAATTCACCTAAGGATGCATTTTTACCACCAACTGATGATATATCGCTAATAGAAAGGTCTTCAAACCATAGAAGTGTTTCAGTATCATTCATTGCACATCCTTATTTGCATTGCTCCATTATTTTTATGAGCTTGCCTTATGTAAGTTTTTTAATTTCAGAATTTTTGTAGCTAGCTCTTCTACTGATAACTGACTAGAGTCAAGATAATCAACATTGTTTGTTACATACATTCTTTTAACCTTTTCTATTTCCAATTCACATCTAGCATATGAGGAATAATCACTATTTGGTCGACGTTTATTCCTGATCTGATGTAAACGTTCTGGGTCAATACTCAAACCAAACATTTTATCATGCATTCCCTTAAGTGGTTTTGGTAACCCAACATTTTCAAAATCTTCAGGAACGATCGGATAATTAGCAGCCTTAATACTATAATGTAGGGCTAAATATAAACATGTTGGGGTTTTGCCACTTCGTGAAACGCCAACTAAAATAATATCTGCATCTTTGTAGTTTTCAACTTTAGTACCATCATCAGTAGTTAAGGTAAAATTTAAAGCATCTATTCTTTTATCATAGTCAGCATTATCTACACCAGAATGTGATAATCCTGCAGAACAATTTGATTGTACTCCAAGCTCTAACTCTAAGGTACTCAAAAATGAACCGAGAACATCAATACTCAAGGCTATAGCTCTTTGTAACACTTGTCTTATTTTGTCATCAACTACAGTAAAGAACATTATAGGTCTAGTATCTATATGTGTATTATGCTGAGCAATCGCTTCAACTACCTCATTAGCTTTATCAATATTATTAACATATCTGATAGTCTCAAGGTCAAATTTAATGCCCTTAAACTGTGTTAATAAACTTTTCCCAACAGTCTCGACACTAATTCCAGTACCATCAGAGACAAAATAGACTTTTCTTATAGTCATTTCTGACATAAGGTAACCATTTCATTTATAGGTATGTTCATAAATTCATTTATTGGCATATCCCATAAACTATTTAACTTATCTGCTTTACGTGAATCTATTTTGAGGTTATCTAATGCGTGAGTTAGCTTATTCTTAAGTTCTGGCTTTGCTTCTGCTCTTCTTCTTTTATGTCCAAGTGGATATTCTATTTTAACCCAATCAGTTTCGCTACCATCACTAAATTCAACCTTAACTGCATTAGCTATTGACCTTTTGTCTGCTGCTAAATAATCTGCTGAAAAACCTTTATCTTCCTCTAGATGCATTTTTTCTCTTAATACTTCAATCATAGGATTATCGTTAGCATAGCTATCTGAATATGAGTTAGAGTCTATTTTTCCAGACAACATCGCAACTGCAAGCATATATTGTAAACAATGATCTCTATCAGCATAATTAGTTAATTTATGTGGTTTATTAATTATACGCATTGCAGCTTCTTGTGTACGGACATTAATTTTGACAATACTATCAAGCCTGTTTTTAACCTGTTTATGCAATTTCAGACCACATTCAACTGCAGTTTGACCATGGAACTCTGCAGGAAATGATACTTTCAATAATATATTATCCATAACATAGCTTTCAAATTTTTGATTAATTTCTAACTTATTGCCATTGAATAAAACATCATAGAAACCCCATCCCTTAGCACTTAAAGCCTGAGGATATCCAGGTTCTCCCGCAAACAATGCCATCCAGCCAAGATTAAAAGCTCGCATTACTGCATCAGCAGCAGCCCAAGATTTACGAGGTCCAGTATTGATACCATGTCTATAGGTTCTTAGACTTTGCCCATCTATCCAGGCATTTGAAACTGCCGACAGTATGTGTTCAATGCCACCACCAAGAATATTTGTTAACACTGCACTTGAAGCAACTTTAACTAGGACTACATGATCTAAACCACACCTATTAAATGCATTTTCTAATGCAAGTACTCCTTGAATTTCATAAGCTTTGGTCATGGATGTTAAAATAGTTCCCATATTCAAGCTACGTGTGTAGTTTGCAAAGACACTGGCAGCCCAAATTGGGCCTAAATTATCCGATGGATGCCCCCATTCAGCTGCAAGCCATGTATCGTTATAATCCAACCACCGAATGCATGCAGTAAAACTAAATGCTGCTCGTATAGGGTCTAATTTCATTGAAGTTCCAGGAACAATTACATTAGGCTTGACAATGGAATCTGGGATATACCCACCTAAACGTAATAAACAAGATTCATCACTAAGAGCCATATATGCACAAGCTAAAGAATCTAGAAAACATATTCTTCCTGCTTCATAGGTGTCATCTGAAAATTTAATATCTTCAACAACATATTTAGTAATATTTTGAATGGGATCATCAAAATCTTCTATCTTAAATGGTGTATTTATTTTTTTTATATTCAAATCCATATCTACATTTAACCTTATCTTGTATTAATATTCACATACTTTTTAAGACCAGGACCAATGTAGTTAGCAGAAGGCCTGATAAGCTTATTATTACTTCTCTGCTCTATAATATGTGCTGCCCAACCAGTTATTCTAGCGAATACGAATAATGGTGTGAAATATAATGTTGGAATATTCAATTTTTTGTAAACTAAAGCACTATAGAAATCTAAATTAGGAAATATTTTTTTCTCATCCCACATAGTTGTTTCGATTGCTTCTGCAACATTAAATAAATTATGATCTTCATTCGTTGAGCACAAATTTTTAGAAATTTCTTTGATAACTTTAGAGCGTGGGTCTGACTCAGTATATACTCTATGCCCAAACCCCATTATTAGGTCTTTATTTATTAATTTCTTTTTAATGCCTGCCATCGCTGATACAGGTGTAGTAAACTCTTCAATTAGTTTCATAGCAGCTTCATTAGCGCCACCATGTAAAGTACCTCGAAGTGTTGCAATAGCTGCAGTTACAGGTCCGTAAAATTCATTACCGGTCGCAATGCATACTCTTGCAGCAAATGTTGAGGCATTAAATTCATGCTCTGCATATAGAATTAATGATACATCTAATGCTATAGCCTCTTTTGATTCACTTTGAAAATCAGTGTTATTCAAAGAGTTTAATAATTTAGAAGCTAGGTTATTTCCTGAAACATTAGTCAAATCAACTTCTATGCCACGATGGATGTGATGCCAAAAAACTAATGCTGCACATAATTTAGGTATTAGAGCACTAGCAATATTTTTTGTATTTTCACTATCTTCTGGTGTTATGCAACCAATAGCCGAACATGCCGTACGCATGACATCCATCGGGTGAGATTCTTTAGGTAAATTTTTTAATATTATTTTTAAAGAGTCGCTGATATTAAAATCACTTAAAAGCATTGAAGTATATTGTTCAAGCTCCTGTTTATTTGGTAAAGCACCAACAATAAGCAAGTATGCAACTTCTTCGAATGTAGACTGTTGAGCTAATTCATAGATATCAAATCCTCTATATGTTAACCCAGTCCCTTCCTTACCAACTGTACATATTGCGGTATCACCTGCTGTTACCCCTGCAAGCCCACCTGATTTTGTTGTACCCATATTAATCCTTTAATTATTAATTCTACTCTCAAAGCTTTCGTAATCCAGGTTATCATATAATTCCTGTCTCGATTGCATCATACTTAAAATATCTTTTTGACTTCCATGAGTATTAATATGTTCATATACTGTTTGAGCTGCTTTACTCATAGCACGGAATGCTGATAAAGGGAAAAGCATAAGTCCAATACCAACCTCTTTAAGTTCTTGTTCTGTAAATAGAGGTGTTTTTCCAAATTCTGTTATATTAGCTAAAACTGGTACGTTAGGTAGAGCATCAATACATTGCTTATATTCGTCAAGCTTGGTAACTGCCTCAAAAAATATCATGTCAGCTCCAGCATCTACATATTCCTTTGCTCTTTGAATGGATGCATCAATACCTTCAACAGCAAGAGCATCAGTTCTTGCCATAATTATAAAATCTGGATCTAGCTCATTACGTTTTTCAGATGCACATCGTATTTTTTCAGTCATTTCACTATTTGATATTAACGATTTATTATCTCTATGACCGCAACGTTTTGGCCATTGTTGATCTTCAAAATGTACAGCTGCAGCACCATTGTTTATCAAAATTTTCACTGTATGCTCAACATTTAACGGCCCACCCCAACCAGTATCACCATCAACAAGTAGTGGTAGTTCACAAGAATTTGTGATTTTAGATACTTCATTAGCAACATCAGTTAATGATGTTAAACCAAGATCCGGCAAGCCAAAATTAGCATTAGCCACACCTGCACCTGATAGATATATAGCTTCTATCCCTGCATTTTTGGCTAAAATTCCAGTATAAGAATTTATAACGCCAACAACTTTCAATGGTTGCCTTCTTTCAACTAGCTGCCTAAATACTTTTCCCTTACTCTGCATCTTGATCTCCTTTTTAACGTTATGGTATGTTGCCACACTATAACTAGTCAAGAAATTAGACTGTGAACGATTAAAGCAGAAACATATGGGATCCTATCATGACCAAGACAAGCCTTGATACTTACTCAGAAAATCATTCTAAACCTGAAGATACTGAGTTAAGGTATATTGTTGAAGAAACTAAAACATATACTAAATTACCTCAAATGTGCTCTGAGCATATTCAAGGAAAATTAATTATGATGCTAGTGCAACTAGTAAATCCCAAGAAAATTTTAGAGATTGGAACTTTTACTGGATATGGCACTTTAGCCTTAGCAAAGGCATCAGGAAATAATACTGTAATTCATACCTGTGACGTTAATAAGAATACCGCTAAAATAGCCAAGAAACATTTTAATAATAGTGCTCATGGACATAAAATTATCCAACATATAGGCCCTGCACTTACTAGTATCAAAAATATAAATGAAATTTTTGAATTTATATTCATAGATGCAGATAAACTTAACTATCCTAACTATTTCAAAGAGCTTCTTCCCAAATTAAGTATCGGTGGTATTATGGTCCTGGATAATATGCTATGGCGCGGTGATGTTTTAACCCCAGAGAAACCAAGTGCAAAAGGAGTTCATAAAACTAATCAGCTTTTGAGAGATGAGCCCAGTGTAGATAATGTTCTTGTCAATTTCAGAGATGGTGTCCAAATTGTTAGAAAGATTTTTTGATTCTGTCGCAAACTTTAAAATAACCTGATTTTTTTTATCGAGCGTGCCGAAAAACCTCTTGTCGTTAGGCATAAGGGTTCACGTTTAGGTTATAAAATTGCTATTGTTGCCATTTATTTTTTCATAAACAAGAAATAGTGAAGAAAGAAAAAAAGGAAAATCAGAATGAAGGATATTGCTGAAACAACTCTATTAAAATATTGGCGAGCAACTATTTGTGATGGTGAAAAACTTGAAGTTAACATTCCTGAAAAACATTATAAAACAATTAGTTATCAAGAGTTCTTTGATGGAAAACTAGAGGGAAGCACAACTGAATATTTATTTAGTATCTTTGGCAAAAAGAATAAACATGGTAACAGCAACAATAAAACTTTAAATTTAATAATGTCACCATGCTGGGGTAAATTTTTCCGTAAAGTTGAGCATTATAACTTAAGCAATTCATCTAAAAAGAAAAGTGTAGCATTTATTTGGTTTGATGTATTGATAAATAAGTTAGGAGTCATTGTTGAATGTAAACAAGTATCTCCTCCTTGGATCCCTAGGAATTTATTGGAGCCAAACGAATCAGAATCACCAACAATAGGAAATATTGATATTTTGGATGATTTTTTGCGTACAAATATATTACATAGACAACTAGAAGAAATTGATAATCTTGATGAAAGTATAGAAAAACTAGAGTGGGAAAAAGTTATAAAATATGGTTCACAAATGCTTTCAGAAACAATCGGTATTAAATACAATAATCATAATGTATTTGAAGAAGTTTTTTCTAAATTAGAAGCATTTTCAGACTATATCCCTCAGACTAAAGTTTTAGTGCTAGATGGTCAGCAGACAGCTAGTTATTCAATTAATGTTATACAACTATTTAATTATTTAATAAGAAAAGCAAACAGTAAATATAATAAATTGTTAGTGAATTACTCAAATTTAGAACAAGCAAGTGAGAAAAAAACCATACATGAAGAAGAATATTTTAATGCTAGCAAGGTTCACCTAGGGCAGATGGGGAAAGATTTTCCTTTAGCAAAAGCTCAAAGGAAAGCTGTTATGCAGTTTTTCAAGAGTAAACCAGGAGACATTTTTTGCGTAAATGGTCCGCCAGGGACAGGTAAAACAACAATGCTGCAAAGTATTATGGTATCTAAATGGATAGAGTCTGCTATTTATAAAAAAAATCCACCTATCATAGTGGCTGCTTCTCAAACAAACCAAGCCGTTACAAATATACTTGAATCTTTTTCAAAGCATGCAGGAAGTTCAATTCTAGAGCAGCGTTGGATATCTGGTTTTAAGGGCTATGGTATATATCTTTGTAGTAAATCTAAAATTGAAGAAGCAGAAGGGTTATATGAGTATCTTTATAAAGATGGGAGAACTTTAAATGGTTCGATTGTTGCTAGAGAAAGTTTTTTAAATTTAAAAAGTATAAAAAATAGATATTTGGATTTCGCAGAAGAATATTTTAATGAGCGTATAGATATCATTCAAGTTCAAAATAGATTTCATGACAAGCTATTGCAAACACATAGAAAGATGTTAAAGCTACTGGATTGCAGCGAAACAATGAGGTTATCAGCAAAAAAATTATTAAATATATTTAGCAGTTACGAAAGTGCCTTAATTAACATACATGATCTGAAATCAAAAATAGATAATATGGGAAAGTTAATAACCAATAATATTGAACTTCAGCGCAAATGGGAAAAATATAAATCAAGTAAGCTTTTTTTTATTAATACCTTTAAATTTCTAGGTTTCAGGGAAAAACTGAAATCTCTTATAAGTGTCTTCATACTAGAAAATAATATTTCATTACAAAATGCGAACAGCCTGAATGATCTTAATTTTTATTTTATAAATCAAATTAATGACAACAGAGTTTTTTTGAAAAAATATAGAGTTAAATTAGAGAATGCTGTTGATTTGACATGCAAATATGAAATAAGCAAGGAAAAATTATGTCTTATATGTAAAGAAGTAAACTTGAAGTGCCCATCCATTAAGGATATCTATGACATAAACATTGACGAAGCTTCAAACCCAATAGTTTTTTTAGATACAACTCTTAGATATGATATGTTCTTGTTAGCTATGCATTATTGGGAGGCGAGCTGGTTGATTGAGTCAGGCAATAGAGAAAAGTCTAAAATAATATCAGGCAGAAAATCAACTTTAGAAATTTTGCATAGATATGCAAAGCTTGGTGTATGTTTTATAACCACATTACAATCTGGTCCAAATTTTTTTAAATATTCATCAGAATTAAATGATATGGAATCTGATTATCTTACTCAGGAAATAGATTTATTAGTTATTGACGAAGCAGGACAAATACCTCCAGCATTAGGTGCACCTATGATGTCACTAGCAAAACAAGCAATTGTTGTTGGAGACGTAAGACAACTAGCCCCTGTAAATAAATTACCATGCTCAATAGATATTGCTAATCTTAAAAAACATGGAATCCTAGAGTGTGCAAGTATAGAAAAGCTCGAAAAATATGGCGTTATCAGTTCAAAGTGGTATTGCAATATATCAAGTAGCTTAATGAAAATAGCACAAAGGAGATCAATTTTTAACTCTGAATCTATAGATGTATGTGATAAAGAAAATATCACTTGGAAAGGGATGTTCTTAGATGAGCACCGCCGGTGTGCAACAGAAATCATTTCATATTGTAATGACTTATGTTATGAAGGAAAACTCATTCCCAAAACTCCAGCGAAGGGAAAGTTACTTTTTCCGCACATGGGATATTCTCATGTTGATGGAAATTGCAGGAGGAATCTACAAAACAGCTTAGAAAATAATATTGAAGCTCAGTCAGTAGTTAATTGGATCGTACATCACCATGACTCTTTATGCGTTCATTACAAAAGAGAAATTGGCCAAATCGTTGGTATAGTCACACCATTTAGAGGACAAAAAAACATACTTAGGCAATTGCTTAAAAGTAACAATATTAAACTCAATAAGTTTGGTACTATACATAGTTTACAGGGTGCAGAATTTCCTATTGTAATTTTTTCTCCAACCTACACAAAGAATTTCACTTCTAGTCCGGTGATTTTTGATTTAGATGATACAATGCTTAACGTTGCAGTATCTAGGGCCCAAGATAATTTTATAGTTTTTGGGGATATGGGTATTTTCAATCCAAACAATGATAGTTTACCATCAGGATTATTGGCACAATATTTATTTGCAAATCCAAATAATGAAATTAATAACTACCCTAAACCTTTTAAAAACTATATCTCAAAAGAAGACGAAATTCGGAAAATTGACACTTTAGATAAACATAGAGAGGTTTTAAAGCAATCAATTGTATACGCACAAAAAAAAGTGATTATAGTTTCACCATATATTAGAAAATCAGCAATTATAGCAGATGATTTAATCAGTTTAATAAAAAATCATTCTCTTAATAAAGAAATTATTATTTACTATGATATTGATGGCAATTTAAATGATAAAGCATATATGGAGTTTATTATAGTTTCAAGAAAACTACATAAGTCTGGAGCTTCATTAAAGCCAATAGAAAACCTTCATTCTAAATTAATAATTATTGACAACTTAAGATTGGTTGAAGGATCTTTTAATTGGTTGTCTTCACATAGAGTGAAAGATAAATATATTAGGTATGAAACCTCCATTATATATAGAGGTGAAAGAGTTGCGCAAATTTCTAATGATTTAGAGTGTACTCTTAATAAGCATCATCAAAAATCATTAAGTAGTAGTTTGTTGAATTATGAAATAAAATCTTTTATAAATAAAAAAAATGAAATTCATGAAAATCAAATGTAGTGCTTAAACATACTGTCTATATGATAAATTCTATATAGTCTGTGTTTACAGGGTGAGCTTCTGTCTCCTTCCAGTAGGCATGTATAGATAACCATAGCCCATAAAGTGTCACGTTCACTCCAAGTTTCAATTAATATTGGAGTTATTATGAGCCAACCTTTAACACTATATTCATTAAGTATCGAGCTTGATGAGTGACGTAAGAATCGAACTAAACAAGGTCGCTTACCTGATAATATTTGGGCTAAGACTTTAAAGTTGTTAGAAAACCATTCTATGGCTGAGGTTAGTCGTGAGTTACGTATTAGTCATGAACAAATCCGCAATAAGTTAAATCACCAAGATGTACAGAGTGTTGTGTCTTCAACTCCTTTTGTTGAGATGAAATCTCCATCCATTGTGAGTTTCCAATAATTGTGTATAGATAAATTTTCTATTCATGGTGACTGTAGGGATACGGATTTGTTAGGTTAGTCCTTCCAGTAAGCAATCATAGCAGCTGGAAGGACACGAAAGATTTCAAGGTTAAAATTAACTCAAACAAAATATGATAAACATAGTTTTTCAGGCAAAATGCTTCCGTACCACTCCAGTAAGAATGTATTAAGGTATTTTTTCTATACACATCGACGGGAAGGACACTAAGTATCGCTATTATTTATCAATCCTTTTGTACTGTAGGTATAAAGCTGTTATCAGGGCAATTGAAAAGCTAACAACGAGCGCGATCATTGCATGCCTATAGTCAACACTTGAGTAATGATGAGGGCTTGTAGCACCTAATACTAGAAAATATCCAATAAGTGATACAGACAGGGAGCTTAATCCCACTAAAATAGTATTTAGAAATCCAGATGCTGTACCAACAAGATCTTTTGGTGTAATGATACCAACAACATCATATCCTAGTAGGAATCCAGACGTTGAAAATCCAACTATAAAAATAAGAGTTTCACCAAGGTATTTTACATCTGGAATATTTATAAATGCAAGAGAAGACAATACACCAACCGTGGATATAAAACACATAGCACTAGTTTTAGTTCTAAATAATTTAGTAACAAAGCCAATAAACAGGCTGCCTAAAAGGCTGCCAAAATATAGGAATGAAGCCATAGCGGCAGCTTTTACTGAAGTTTCATGAAATACTATTCCCATATAGCTGGCTCCCCAAAGGGCACCGAAACCTGCAAGAGTAAAATGCATGCAGCCTACGTATAATCCTAACAACCAATAAACAGGTTTTGAAATTATTTTGTTAAAAGACTTAATCGAGACAGGGTCTTTTTTAATATTATTGTTTTTGATAAAAACAATCAATAAAACTAAAATTATACAGCCTATGCCAGATATTAGTACCTGTGCATCACGCCAGCCATGAGAGTCAATATATATAGCTAAGGGTTTTTGTGCAAAAATAGCCCCTAGTATGCCAAGAAAATTAGTAAGACCAGATAGAAGAATAAATTGTCTTTGTGGGAACCATGAATGGATTAAAAATAGTGTCGACACGAATGCAAAAGCAGAACCACAACCAATCATGAAGTAACACAATTTAAATACCCAGACTGTATGTGCTTTGGAAATTAGAAATGAAAATATAATACAGACAATGCACGCTATAACTACAGGTAGTTTAGGTCCAATGCGATCGGCTATATAGCCTACTGGGATTTGAAGTGCGGCATAGCTGTAGAAATAAAATGCAGTCATGCTCCCTAAACCAAATGCAGTTAAATCCAAAGTCTGCATTAATTCGCTTGCCATAACTGATGGAGATACGCGAAGTAAAAATTCGTATAAATAAAATAAAGCTGATACAAACCATACTACCCAGCCATAATAACTTTTATTTTCTGTTTGCATTTTCAAGGTCCTATACCGTATATATATAGACTAGCACAAGATTAACATTGTTCATGATTTAAGCTAGGTCACATATTTGAAGGACATAAAAAGTTTGGTGGGAGTGTAGCAAAGATCATGAATTGCGGGCAGCAATAGGAAGTAGAGTTAGGGGTACTGGTTGCCCATATTGCGCAAGGGGAATAGGCTAACTGCATATGGCATTTATTCGTCTCCTTCTAGTAAGAGTGTATCGCTATAATTTTACTATACATAGCAACGGGAAGGAGACAAATAAACATATACGATAATTATTGTAAATCAGTTATTACATAGTAACTCTAACTATATCAAGTTTAAATTTATTCAATTTAATTACAAATAAAACAATATAATACACTGCCTCATAATAAAGATTAACAGATCATTGCGCATATAGAACTTTTATGTTGTAGTTTTAAAATATCGCACTAGAAAATTTAAAAACCACTTGGACATATCAATTCTATTTAAAATATCACATGCTCACCTTGAATGTTCCCTTTGATCACTATAACAAAAGTAGATTTTATCAATCAAACATAGTGCATTTAGAGACACTTTTTATTTTTTCGACTAATTCTTAGATTTTCAGTCATTTCATCTATTTTCACTTCATCTGCTCCAAGCAAAGTGTCTTCAACACTAGCTGCACTAGCTGCACTCGTCTGCACTTGACCTTCAACCTGAGCTGATTGTGTCAAAAAACAATTGCTTCCAGTCATTAAAGATCTGGCAATCAATGCACTCCCTCTTCCTGAAGAGTCACTACCTTTCTTTGAAAGGTCATTCCTTGCTGGTGTACAATATGATGGCAATCTACTATTGTTGCCATTACATCTTCGCTTTTTTGTGACTTGATTTTCAGTTTGAGGTGTGGAAAAAGTGCAATTTACTTGTTCTATTGTTCTAGCTGGACTTCCTGGTATGACAGTTTCTCTAGAATATGCTACAGATAATCTAGAGCTCTCTTCTCTAGTTAGTTGATTTGCATTAGCAACTAGCAACGCAAAAACCTCACGCCAGCGAACCTTCATTATATTTGTATACTCAGCATCATGTGCTGAAAATTCACCCATACAAGACCATTTAGGTGAAGCAGACTCAAATTGTAAATATTTATCAAGTGCTGCTGATGACGCAGTTTTACTATCTACTCTAAGCACTCGCTCCTCTCTGAGAAAATATTCTTCTGGATTTAGTTCTTTGTCAAAACGCCAAAAACATATCCCTGGTGTTAAGGTATGTTCATATGCATCATTTTTATCATTTTGAGTTATCCCCTGAATCCCATCACTCCTCAACAGATTGCGCTGATATTGCTCAAACTTTTCAAATCCTGCATCTCCAAGTTTAAGTCTCAAGTGATCTTCGTATTTAGATACATTTGCATATTTATCTGATACCCAACTCTCCATAGGAATGATAAGGTATTCATCACGAATAACCTCTTCAGTTTGAAATGCTAAGATTACTGCTTGAGCACAGCGTAGTCCTCGACTACTTGCTCTTTCTTCATCTAGTTTTACAGGAGCATTACCTTGCATGGTTCTGCATGCATATTTAATTATGTTATAAAAATTGTCATTGTATCTCTGTTTGGCATACTGAAGTTGTTCTGTAATACCAGTTCTAGGGTGAGATAAAGCAGCTATATCTTGAACCTGCATCGCTAGTTCAGCCCTTCGGTGATCATAAGGTACTTTAATTTTGCTCCATGCTGACATTCGGTATAAAGCATTTAATGCCAAATCAGAGTCATTACAACGGTAAACTTTATAATTACCTCCAATTAGGCTTGTCACAGCTACAGATTGATGCCTGCCAGTTGTCGCATGTATAATTTGAGGGATTGTAAGAATAGGCTCACATCCTGGACGAGAAGCATAAGAACTTACTCCATCGTCATATATTTTTAAAAAACCCTTAAACATGGACACATGTTCACCATGGCCATTGTAGTCAAGATCAAAGATAATATCCCCAGGATTTAAATCATTTATTTTCATTGTTTTTCTCTCATATTTATTTTTTCATATACGATATATGCAAAAGTTTTTTGTGTTCCCAACAGTATAAAAGTTAATACGCACTATGGATTCACAAGGATAACCCTCACCTCAACAGCATCTTAACTCTAAATTAGGGTAATATTATTTGTAGCTATATAAGATACATTTTAGTATTTTTTATTTTGTAAATTATTTTTTCTATAATAGCGAAAACTTATTATAGGCAACATCAACAGCAATAAAATACTTATTAATATTGTTCGGTAAACCGTTGCAGAGCCAAAGTTGAAATGTGACGGAGGAATATATACGATAAAAAAACTAAATATACATGCAGCAATTCCAATAGTAGTAACTAGTTTCAACTTAGGAGCCTTATAACCTCTCACTATCTCTGGTTTAGATTTACGCAATTTAATTACAGCCAAAAACAACATAACATATTGGATCATCGTGAATTGTGAAGATACTGCGATCATCATCCAGATAGCACTGCTACCTTCATAGTTTAAAAATAACATCGTTAGTGCACTGCCAATGATCACCTGTAAAAGTAATAATGCTACAGGCACATCATGCTTATTTGTTTTTTTTAGCCACTCAGGAAAAAAGCCATCTTCCGCAACGACCAACATACCTTTTGCAGGTCCAACTGTCCAAGTATTAATAGCTGCTATAGAGCCAATGAATAAGAACAAGGCCATAATCATGCTGAAGTTTTTCAAATTGAATTGTGTAAAAAAAACATCAAAAGCTTGTAACAACCCTGATGCTAATTGAATATCCTTCTGTGGTACTACTATCGCAATAGCTAAAGTTCCTAAAATATAAACTGTTAGTATAATAACGGAAGCTATTGCAAGTGCTTTTGGATAGTCATTTTGTGGATCTCGTGCCTCTCCCACATGAAATGCAGCAAGTTCAACGCCTGAAACACTTAAAAGAATTCCAGAAAAGATCACTATATTATCAAGCTTAAATTCTGGAATAAATGATGACCAAGAAACATCTATCTGTAATTTATTCCCGGCAAGATACCAAGATACAGCTAGTAAGACTATTACTATTGCTGGAAATATAGTTCCAAGTGTCACACCAATAGTACTAATATAGCTTGAGGTTTTTATACCAGCAAAATTAAGTAACGTTGCCCCCCAAAAAATAACTAAAATACAACAAACAATAAATGATTTTGATTCAATTGCTCCTGGTATAAATGGCTCAACCATATATGCAACCATTGCGGCTGTAAAAGCTAAAATGGCTGGGAACCAAGCAATGCTTTCCATCCATGCGGACCAAAGAGTAAACAGCCCCCAATTTGGACCAAAGGCTTCCTTTACCCAAGCATAACTGCCACCTGCTTTAGGCCAAGTTGAGGCAAGCTCTGCAGTAACTGCTGCTGTAGGAATAAAAAATATTAATGCAGCAATAATGAAGTAAAAAATTGAAGAAAAACCATATTCAGCTGATAAAGGAAGATTACGTAAGCTAACAATAGCTGCAACCGTTATCATTGCTAAAGAAAATTTTCCCAAAACTTTTACTGACATCGGTATTTATCCCTATATAAAAAAAGACATGCAAGCGTATCTAAATACACTTGCATGTCTATCATAGTCCCAAACTCGGACTGCTTATTTAAGCTGGAGATGCAGATGCAGTAGAACCATTCTCTACGTGCGCAACTTCTCTTGCTTTCCTTTCTAGGCCTTCATTTACTCTATAGCTTAGCTTTTTAACAGCAAAAACCCACAATAGAGCAACGACTGCAAACACAACAAAGGCAGTTGGTGCAATTAAGACTACATTACTTGTTGCCATAAAGGACAATAGTAAACTTTGCACAAATGCTCCACCAGCTTTGCCTGCTCGACCGCCAATAACATCTACCGCGGCTTTACCCTTAGTTTTCAACTCTTCACTCAAAGGTATATATGCCATCTCTTTAGTTGGATCAAACAATGAATATTTGATAGATTTGGACATAACAACAATAAATGCTCCAAGGAACGTTGCCGCTGCCACTGGATTCGTTGCGAAAGATTTCAAAACAGAACTGACCATATCTCTAATCATTTCAGAGTCAGTAGAACTAGATAAAATGAAACAGAAGAATAAGCTACCACCGACAAGAATAACTATTGGAGTTATAACTGCAGCTTTAAACCAACTCATGATCCGTAACACTTTTGAACCAATGAATAAGCTGAAAATTATAGTTGCAATTCCTGTATAGAATGAAAAATCACCCATAAAAGCAGTATAAGCACCTTCATTACCACCATGGTATATCTTTAACTGTTCTTTCCATTGTACTTCCAAGAGGTTAATTGTAACCCCATAGGCCATAATCAAAAGAGCAATTAAGCCTAGCTCTGGTGAACTCATAAGTAATTTAATACTTTCACCTAAACCTGGTTTCTTCTTCTTCTTCTTTGGTTTGCTATCTAATGCAGCTTCATCATAATATTGAGGATCATTTAGAACCGATGTATGCATCCATCTATAAGTCCACATAGCTAGAACACCCATAATGACAACCATAGCCATCATGAAATACAAGGAATACTGCCAAGTATTATCAGGGAAATATTCGCCAAGGCCACCTGAACAAAATTTAACTGCTTTGCCAGAAAAAATTAAGGCAAGGTTACCAATTACAACAAATAAGCCGTAAAAACGTTTGGATTCACGCATTCTTGTAACACGGTTAGCAAACTGCCAAAACATTAAGGCAATCATCGCACTACCCCAGATTTCAGCTAGGATATAAAACAGTGAATAAGCCCAATAACCATAAATGTTAATAAATCCACTCAATCCAGGAGCTGCTTTATGCATAGCTGCTAATGATTCTGCACTTGGATGTAATAACTCAAGATTAGGATATATAAAGAAAGCAAAAGCACCAAAAAACACCAAAAATGGTGTTACAACCGCATAAAATACATTTTCTCGGCTTAGTATATTAGTTAGTTTCGAATAAAAAATCACAAAAAGAATTGCTGCAGGAGTCACGCAGTAAAACTTTAAGAATGGTATTACACCAGCACCAGCTGCGTTAACAACCAATCCATCCTTTGTATCTCTTAGGACAGTGTAATTAAATAGGATGCAAAACATTATAAAACCCATAGGCAAGAATTTTTTAAGTTCTTCATTGTGAATAGGCCAAAACATTTTACGCCAGCCAGTAAACTCTTCGGTTTGAGAAAGGCTACTCATTTGTTAGTCTCCAAAATAAACTTTAATATAATATACGCGCATTCTAATATCTATGTTACCTAACCACAAGCCCATTCCATAAAATTAGTTTGTTAACAATCAATATATGTCAAAGACAATAACGTGCATACTCACTTCAACTTTAATGAAAATTGTTATTATGTATGAATTCCCTATTATATTATTCTATCTAAAAATTTCAGGAAAAATTATTTTCATACTTCATTCAAGTAATATCTATTGAACTAGCTAGACGCATAGTGTTAAAATGGTACTATCCCTGAATTTATTAGAAAAAACATATGGAGCTAACTAAAGCAGCAGTATTAGTACCCATTGTCATTAGTAAAGATAATGATCCCAAAGTCCTGTATACAGTTCGAACAAATAGTGTTCCCCAGCATAAAGGTGAAGTGTGCTTCCCTGGCGGCCGTTTAGAAAGGCACGATCTTAATATTAGGCAAGCAGCTATTAGGGAAACAGAAGAAGAAATTGGGATCTCAAGAGACAAAATAACGATAATTGATGAACTAGAGGGTTGTTCAACAGCATCTGGATATATAGTTCGGCCAGTTGTGGCTTTAATTCGTGGGAAGTTTGAAACACAACTATGCCCTAGAGAAGTTGCAGATATTTTCTATATCCCATTACGCAAACTCATACAGCATAAAACATCTAACCAGTATAACAATTCTAACGATAAAAATATTTATGGCCCTAGAATCCAATATAATCAACACACAATATGGGGAGCTACAGCAATTATCACTTATCAACTTCTTGATGCCATTGCCACTGCCACTGCAACTGATGTCTCAATATATAATTTCCATGAGATGTTAGAGAATTAAATATATTAGGCATAACTTAATTGCTTCTCAGAAACCTCTACTAAACGGCTTTGTAGCGGAAAATATAATACTGACACATACCTTTTAGCCTTTATATTATTCTGCGCAAGACTAACATAACGTGATAATTGCCCTTTATATTTATCCAGCTCAGCAGTTAGCTCTTCGTTCTTGCAAGTTTTATAATCGATAATCCAACAAGTACCATCGTCAATAATTATTCTATCAACTATACCTTGGATCACCTCTGAAGATTTTGTTTCCATTGTTAACTGCCACTCAGATGCACACCAATCATGTTCATCTGATAATATCCATGCTCCACGCTCATCTTGAATAGTATTTAATAAAGCAGATTTCACAATCTCTGCTCCTTTGCTAGCATTATTAGCATCATGACCTTTAGCTAAAAGACAATTCTTCCAATATGACCACATGGATGTAGTGGTTAGTTTATCATAAAAAAACATAGGTTTTTGTTGACTCATAGATATTGTATACAACATTTGATGTACCATGGTCCCAACATCTTGATTCCAACTAGTATCTTGTTTACTAGCATAATCAAGACTATCATCACTTTGACTAATAATTTCTTTACTGTTCATTAAATCTAATGTGATTTTTTCATTTGATAATGTGGTCAATTGAAATGACTTGGGTGACTCAACAAGCTCAATATTTTCTCGAATATATTTAAAACTATTAAGCTCCAAATAACTCCATAGCATATTTTGAAAAGTTCCTGATTTGGGCTTTGTCTCAACTACAGAGCCCATTAATTCTATAATGCTTTTTGCCCTAGTCAGTGCAACATATAGTAATCGTATATTTTCATTACTTCTTTTTTCACTTTGAATATATTCTAAATAGCGCAACACCTCATTATCTTCAACCTGTACTGTTGCATTAACATGTAATATTGACTCATCAAGTTCAAGTACTCGTTCTTGATGCCAACGCATTATTGATTTCTCATCAGAACGCCCCATATAATTCAAGCCTGGGATAAAAACTATGTCAAACTCAAGGCCTTTAGCTTTATGGATAGTCATAATATTTATCGGATTTTCATCTGTAGCAAGAATTTTATCTGCAAACATATTTGATATTTTAGTTTCAAGGTATTCAACATCATATATAAAGTTATTATCTTGTGACTGTTGTAAAAGATTAAAGACTAACTTTATATCTTCTAGTTGATGCTCAGATTTTAATGTCTGTAAACCACCCAATTCTACCCATAATTTATAGAGCCAATTTCCAAACTCCATATCTCCTTGATATGAGAAACACTTAGTTAAAATCAAGCACAGCCTTTTAATACGCTTCTGCCCATATTCAGATAAATTATTTATAATATCTTCGCTTTGTATTATGACCCAAATACTTTCATCAATACGATGCTCAGCAAGTATTGTAAGATCAGGTAGCTCAATACCACAAAAAGTTGAACGCAACAAAGAAAACCAAGCTATATCATCTCCCCAATGATTAACAGCTCTAAATAAAATAATAAAATCTTGGATCCAAGGCCTTTTATAAAGGCTTTCAATGTTAATGCCTAAATATGATATATTACTTTCTTGCAAGGCAAGTAGAATATGAGGAAGTTGTGTTCTTGAACGAACTAATATCGCAATAGATGCACTAGGTAAAGTTTCTTTATATATTAGAATTCGTTCTGCGATAGCAATACTTTCATCTTTAGTTCCAGTAAATAATGTCGACTGTATGGATGAGTTGCAAATTTCATTGTCAATTTTATTTGCCACTGATGAGGAAAATTTAACTTTTGATGTTCCCAGATCATCATATGAAGAGAAACATTTTCCCATGCTAGCATTAACCCACTTTACTAAAGTGGCATATGATCTAAAATTAGTTGTTAATGTTAATGGTTTAAGCTTGATTCTCCCAAGACCTTGAGCTCTGATCCGTAAATACATTCCAACATCAGCTTGGCGAAACCTATATATAGACTGCATTGGATCACCAACTAAAAATAATGTTCTTCCATCATTATATTCCCAACCTGATATTAGTAACTCAAGCAATCGGATCTGGGTTCTTGATGTATCCTGAAATTCATCAACTAATATATGATTTAATTTTGCATCTAGTTCTAAATTTAAATCAGTAGGGTTATCTTCATCTCCAAGGGCTAAAATGGCTGAGATCAACATTTCAGTAAAATCTATGGCGCCATAACTCTTAAATAACAACTGTAAATGAGCAACTAATTTTGGCAATAAATTTTTAATTGCCACTTTAAGGTTATATTGAGCAATGCCTTCATTCATATATGGTAAATACATTAATTTATTTAAATAAAATGACGATTTAGTATCTGATTTCACAAAATCAAGCACTTGCATCATTGCTTGTTTTTTATACGCAAATGTACCTTGTTCATCTTTAAGCGTAGGCTTGATAAATCCTTGATTCTTATTTACAGTTTTCCTTGTATTACCTGAACTAGTTATAGTTAAATTTGCTATGAACTTCCAAGCTTGCAAGCTATCATAATTACTATCTGGCCAGATAAACTTGTCATCAAAATGGAATAGATCTGCAAACTCCAAATTAAGGTTTTGTGCTGCGTAATAAGCTAATTCTGGCAGTAACTGCAATCCCTCTACGGATTTTATATGATTTGAAATATTAGCAAGCTCCGCCTCCACAATGATTTCAGCACTACAGTTAGATTCACTATCTTCCTGAAATATAAGAGGAAGCCATTGTTCTCTAGTTGTCAGAATACTCTTAAACATTTTAGACATTTGCTTCATATTATAGTTATGCACTTTAGCAATAGTTTTATAGTCTTCTGTACTATGAACATCCATAGTGAAATTTGCTACAGCTTCTTCATATATCTTATCTGCATCATCTAAGATTGATGGCGCAACACCGTACTTGATTGTCACAGGAAATTTGGCAATTATTTTTGCACACAAAGCATCTATTGTATGTATTTTCAGTCTTGATGGGTTTTGAATTATATTCCATCCTAATTCTTTATCTCGTTTCAATACTTTTTTTGCTAACTTTATAGTGAGTTGTTCATATTGGTCATCAGATGAAATGTTATTTTCTGCATTCAATAACGCATTAACTATCCGTTGCTGCATTTCATGTGCAGATTTTTTTGTAAAAGTTATAGCCAAACATTCTTCTGGATAAGATCTAGCATTTGCAAGCAAAGCTAGCATACGTTGAACTAAAAGCCCAGTTTTACCAGACCCTGCAGGAGCCTGTATTATATAAGATCCATTAATATCCAAAGCTTGCGAACGCTCTTTAGAATCAATCAATGTTTGCATAACAAACATCCCTCCTACACAACAATCGTAGTTCACAAATTCTGCATGTGGCCTCACCATTTACTGGATTTATTTTGGCTTCAGCACTAGTATATTCCTTAGCAATTATTTCTAGCTTATCTTTCCATTGTTCTTTTAAGGAGTCCCAGTTACACTCACCTTTAATTTTATTATTAAAATACTCTACTTCTTTAGCTCCTGGGTATAAGTCTTTATTGGTAACGATACCTTTAAATTCATAATGGGCGTTCTTAAAACTAGCAACCACTACCCCTACATTTTGCTCTTCTGAAATTAAAGCATATATCGGTAATTGAGGCTCTCTAATTCTATTACCAAACCAACCATGTGGATCCACTGTACCAGTTTTATAATCGATAATGGTATAGCTTCCATCTACACCTTTATCAATTCTATCTAACCTAATGTTAAATGATAAATCAGACAAATTCACTTTCTTTTTCTTTTCAATTGCAACTACAGAAAATTCAGATCTTTTCCTTTCAAAAGAAATCCAATGATTTATATTTTCAACTAATCTAGCTCTTTCAAATTCAATAAGGCTATTTAACATACTATTATTGTTTTTTTGTATGAATTCTTGTAACCATTTATCTACCGTAACTTGTACTATCTTTAGTTGTGCTTCTTTACTCAATTGCAATAGTTGTTGTTGATTTTTCAAATGCTCCCAAATATCAGCTAAAACATTATGAAGTAACTGCCCATGTTCTTTTGCACTGACACCATAATTTAAATCTTCTATCTTATTACACAACAGCCGATGTCGCGCATACCCCCTAAATGAACACCATGCTTGATCTTGTAATATTTGTACCCCCTGCCTAATATTTTTAGTTGCAAGTCTAATACCTTTATCATCAGTATATTTTTGGACTTCTACAGTTATAATATCCGTGCAAATCTTAACAAGATTTAGTTCATTAACGGTCATCTTGTTAATGTCAGTTATTAGTTTACTACCTCTAACTTCCAACTCCTTGATGGTCCGTGCATATGAAAATATAGCTTCTTTTTTTGGTGTTTGTTTAAACGAGTCAGTGATTTGTAGTGCTACACTATATTCACGAATGCTTGTAGATCTAGGTAAATTATATTTTTTTTGTATTATGCTAGGAATGAATGGATTAGGATCAGGTTCTTGTGGCCAAACTCCCTCGCTCATACCAGTTACCCATATTCGATCAAAAGGCACTCCAGATGCTTCTAAAAGCCCCAAAACATGAACTTTTGCATTATCAGTTTCTGGTAAGAAAGGAATATTAGCCACTACATATTTTAATTTTTCAATCGCCGCATCTAAACTAGATAGTCCTATAATTTGGTTAAGACTCTTATACTCTATTAGTGCCAAGTTCCAACATGCAAGAATATCTGCATTCTTTTTTGAATTTTTAACTCCATCAGGCCAACCTAAATCTACTAGTACAGTTTTAAAAATTTCCACCCACTCAATTACTGAATGTTTTTCCCCAAAAAATCTATTTTTGGTCAACACTAGATGTAAGCTTTGTAGCCACCCCTCATCTTCTTTTTGTAAATAATCATCAATATAATCAATTAAGGTTTGTTTTTTTATGACACCTTGACAAAAACCTCTCAATTCTTTTTCAAATTTGGCTTTGCTAGCTTTAGTAGAGTACGCATCTTTAATATTGTGACAATGACGAAGCCAATAACTTAAGTCTGAAAATGCAATAGTGTCTAAAATAAGTTGAATTGAACTTAAAGCATCCTTAACCAATGGGTAACTTGATAAAGATTGTGGTGCTGATATATTTATTTTTTCAGCAGCAAAATATTTATGCATAATGTTTGCTACTTCTCTCCTATAGGTGGCTAGATCTGGAACAACCACTGCAATCGAGTCATCACTATTATCACTATGATACTTAGCCCAACGGGCGGCATGATCCCACTCATTCTCTTGAGTATTAAGTTCTAGATGCCAGTTATTTATCTCATGTGTTGCATACAATTGTTGATTACAAATTCCACTTTTTGCAAAGCTATCTATTAACATCTGCAGTAATGGAGCAATCTCATTAAAACCAAATAAAATTATTTCATTAAACCAAAAAATATTATTATCGAATATTGCCAAGCTGGATGATTCAATAATATCTTCTTCATCTATAAGTTCGAGCTTTTCCAAGGCACTTATATAATCTTCATACCAATCTATAAACACCTCAGTGTCATTGTTCATATACGAAGAAAATTCAGTTACAGGTATACGCCATGACTTTATGAACTTGATCGCTTGTAATACTTTATCCGCGGTGCTTGAAGATTTAAGTAACCCACTATTGTGAATAGAGTTTTCTATTATTTTTTGAATAAGAATATGTTGCTGTGTGCTTGAAATAAACATCTTTGGTATTAGACTAGAACCAATATGTTGATAGTATATCTCTTTAACAAAATCATTTATGGGTTGCACTTGGTAGCGTTCTTTTCTTTGGGCTAAATTATCAGAAATGAAACCTGCCAGTCTTCGATTTGGGGTAATAATGATTTTTCCATCTAGAGAACAACTTAACATTTACCGCTCACGAACCATATTATCATTTGGTAACTTTTCTTTCTCGTTCTTATAATTATAGCTATCACTTTCCATTTTAGCTTTGATCAACGGTGAAATTGTTAACCCTTGAACCATTATTGAGAATAAGACTACAGCATATGTTACTGAGACCATGAAATTATGGTACTCACCCTGTATACTAAGAGCGAGGGCAATAGAAATCCCTCCACGTAAGCCACCCCAGGTCATAATGATTAAAATAGCACTATCAAAACGCCTATTTTGATTTAAGAACGATACAGGCAAAGAGATACTTATCCACCTTGCTGCCAAGGCTATAATAATTGCGGCAATAGATGCCATTGAGGTCTCAAAATCAAAGCTTATACTAATAAACTCAAGGCCAATTAATACAAATAATATAGCATTCATGACCCCATCTATTAACTCCCAAAAACTATCTATTCTGACTACAGTTTCTTTAGTCATTTTACCTTTATTCATTGAAGAACCAATAATAAGACCAGCTCCAGCCATTGCTATAGGCCCTGACACATGCAAAACGGAATGAGCCAAAGTGTAACCACCAGTAACAACTGCTAATGTTAAAATAACACCAACATCATAGTCATCAATGGTTTTTAACAAATATGAAGTTAACAGACCCAAAACAACGCCCAATAACCCTCCACCAATTCCTTGCTTTACAAAGCATAAAAATATATTAGTGGGACTAATTTGCTGTTGCGCACCTGTGGCAATATTTAGAGCAATTACAAATAATACAATTCCCATCCCATCGTTAAATAATGCCTCTCCTGCAATTTTAATTTCTAAAGGTTTTGGTACTTTCAAGTGCTTCAAAATTCCAATTACTGCGATTGGGTCCGTAGGTGAAATCAAAGCACCAAAAACAAAGCAATATGACATCGGTATACCGATATTAAACATTGTGGTCACACCATGCATTGCGTAACCAACAAGGATTGTTGAAACTATTACACTTACTGTAGCCAATAAAATAACTAGCAATTTATATCTTGATAATTCTAAGCCATTTATATGCAGTGCCCCAGCAAAAAGCAAAAAACTTAGCATCCCTTCAAGAAAAGTTTCATCAAAACTTATACTATCAATAAAATCTTGAGCGATATCGTTTAATTCAAAGCCAATCTTACCGCTAATTGTGACAAACAATGAGAGAATTAGTGAAACCAGGGTTACTCCAACGGATGTTGGTAACTTAATAAATTTAGCATTAATGTAACTTGCTATTGCTGTAAGAGAAACTAATGATGCAACAATTTCATATCCTGTCATCTATTCCCCTTCATTGTTACAAATCTACGAGCTTGTTTATGCTATCATAAACTCATCCATATAACATTTAACATTTTTTCTAACTTAATAGCAGATAAGGAACATTATGCTATCTAATAACTTTGATTGTTGCTCTATTTTACAGCCACAACCAAATTTCAAGCTTATTGGCCATCGTGGTTTTTCCGGTCTACGCCCAGAAAATACTATGGCTAGTTTTAAGCATGCTCAAGAGATAGGATTGAATTGGATTGAGTTAGATGCCAGATTAACAAAATGTGATAATTGGGTTATCTTTCATGATGACACTCTTGAAAGGTTCACTGGTAGCCAAGATTCTATCGAAGATTCAACACTTTCGGATCTGATTAAACTTGATTTTGGTAGTTGGTTTGACACAAAGTACAAAAATGAAAAAATTGTAATGCTGCGAGAAATCCTCTCTTTTGCTGCGCAAAATAATATTTTCATTAACCTTGAAATCAAACCATCGAATAAAATTAAAACCTCTAGATACGCACAAAAACTTATGCGATTTCTGGCCAATACTATTGCTAACAATCAGCCATATCCTCTAGTTTCCAGCTTTGATACAGCTCTTTTGGTGGAACTACGCAAACTATCAGAAAACTTACGACTTGGATATTTAATTGAAGAATTTGATAATGAAGTTTGGACAAATATTAATAAATATCATTTTTCAACTTTAAACTCTGATACAGATACTACAGAGCATGAGCATATTCAAAAAGCTAAAAGAATGAATATTCCATCCCTTGTTTATGTAGTAAATGATTTTGAGAGAGCTAAAGAATTATTTAACTATGGTGCTTGCGGTATATTTACTGATAGAGCTGACCTAATAATAGAAGGCCTGAAATCTCAATCTCCAGAATCGTAATTTATATGATGGATACCTTCCTAATTTTTATTGTGTTTATTAATAGTTAAACCTAGCAATGAGATTAGTTGCCAAACCAACTGATTATAATTTTAAACCCATTTTTATAAAGAGAATTGAAAGTTAGTAATTGCTAGACTAACCTTAAATCAAGACAGTGTTTTTTAACATAGGTTATTAGCAGATGCTAAATGTTAAAGATTTAGAAATTCCTTATTATGTTCCAGGCTCATCACAGACAAATTACTTAAAGAATTTAAGTTTTGAGCTCAATCCCAATGAAGTTTTGGGTATCGTTTCACGCAACCAAGTTAGTAAGCCAGCCCTTCTTGCTTGCCTGCTTCAAAACCAAAAACCATTATCAGGCTCTATTTCCATAGGAAAGCAAAATTTAAACCTGCTAAGTGGTAAACCGTTGCGGCAAGCAAGATCTTTAATAGGTTATGTTTCTTGCGAAAACGACTTGCTTAGTGGACGTTCCGTCCTTGAAAATCTAGAATTACCTCTTCGATTTCGAGGACTCAAGCGTAGTGAGATTTCACATTTAACTACGCCACTAGTAGAGTACTTCGATTTACATGAAATTTTGCGTAAACGGCCAAGAAATTTAAACAACTATGAAATAACTAAAGTTAAGATTGCTAGAGCCCTTGTTAATAAACCCAAAGTTCTTATTATGGATGACATAACAAGTAACCTTGACATCAAAGGCACTCAAAATATTATTAGTAAGTTACGCCACATGCGCAGGAACTACGACAAAGCTATTGTTATGTTCACTCAAGATATTGATGCCATTAAATCCATTTGTGATGAAGTATCAGTTTTACACAATGACCAAATAATGAGCGAAGGCAATACAGCTCAATTTATTGTTAATCCCAAGCACATTTGTAGTCAGGATATAATTAAAAGCTTTGCTAGAGCAGAACTACCATGGGCAATTCGTAAACGACTTAAGAGCCAATCTGCAAATGGTCTTAATGCTATAGTTAGAACCGCATTTATCGACGCAATTGCTCCTGAAACAATTTTATCACATATAATTGATAACTTTGGTATCAAGATTAACATAATAAATTCTTATTCAGAGCTAATTCAAAACTATGGTTGTCACGTTTCATACATAGAATTAATTGGTAATGAACAGCAAATTGAATTATCAATCGACCATTTAACTCAAAATCGTCTTTACACAGAGGTGCTAGGATATGTTACATGACATTGCAAACGCGTTACTTGAAACTATATACACAGTACTAATTGCAAGCATCCCTGTTACTATACTTGGTCTTTTAATAAGTGTCGCTCATGTTAGTTTCAAACATCAGGACTTATATCAAAATAATGTTGCTGCAAAGTTATTAGATATGATAGTTAACACATCATTTAAACTGCCATATTTTGTTCTTATAATTGCATTTATTCCTTTTGGCAAAATGATGGCAAATATATTCCAAAGTAATATTGCCGCCATTATCCCTATAGTATTAGCAACTTTACCGGTATTCATTCATCACACATCAAAGTCTTTGCAAAACACACCTGATGCCTTACTAAGCATGGCTATTACAAATGGAGCTTCAAAAGTACAATTAATCCGTAATATTATCCTCCAAGAAGCTAAATATGACATCATCAAAGCTTATGGAACAACTTTGATAGCAATTGTGAGTTGTTCTACTATAGCTGGTATCGTTGGTGTTCAAGGACTTGGTAAACTTTTAGTTGAAAAAGGCTATAGAAATTTTGAAGCCAGTTATGTAATTGGAATTATTATAGCTCTAGCATTATTAAACCAAGTAATCAGCTCTGCAACCAATGAATTAAGCAAAAAATAACTTAGCTTTACAAATAATTATTATAAAAGGCTTTAATATTAATTAAAAACACTAGCATTTAATATAAAAGAATGCTGAGATCTTCAACTCTATTACTCACAAATTGTACAACATTTGTAATTATATCTTTTTTAAGGTTTCATACAGTAAATGGTTCTTCGAAAATAAGGAATGTTAAGATGGGACTTTATGAGCTGGCTGCTGGGTTTATAAGCCAAATGTCAATTGCAAGCCTTAACTTAGGGGCAGATGAAAAATTCAATGATTCCAATCAACAATTAGATAATATTAATCATCATGTAGAAAATTTAAATACTGAGTTTGTAAAATTGCAAGAGGAAGCTGATATTTTAACAGCCAATGATTTCAAAGAATTAATAACTAATGCTAAAAAATCTTTCACCGATTTATATAGTACAATTTCTCAGATGGACGAGTTATTCGAAGGAATAAGAGAATATTCCATTAAAATCAGTGAGCATACTGAGAATAATACAAAGACCTGTAATGAGTATATGGCAGCATTAAATATACGTTATGTTAAATTTCAAGAGTTAAGAGTTTCATGTCATAACAATTATGCTACGGCCAAAAGAAGTGTTGCTAGAATTAGTGAGCCTTTGAAAATAGCTCAAAAACAAAAAAATCTCTCTGATGAACAGTTACGTGAAACACAAGATCGAGCAGCTCAAGAATTACGTGACCAAGAAGCTCGTACAGCTCAAGAATTACGCAAACAGGAAGAACGGTCAGCACAGGAAATGCGTGAAAAAGAAAGGCTCGCCAAGATTGAAGAGGAAGAATTTATTCGAGAATACGATATTATTGGCAATGAAAGTGATGAATTCGATATAAAAGAAGATGGCCTCTCTAAACCTAAAAAAGAAGACCCAACATCCACACCTAAGGTTTCCAACTGGCTTTGGTAAAGCTACTTATAGTTATAACCAATTAAATATCACTTGGCTCTACTATTATCATATCTAATGAGAGTCTACATTACGTCTGGTTAACCATTAAATTTTGACATTCACGATTAAAATCCATTATTACAGCAAAAAAAATCACATACTTGCAGTTTATCTTAGATATATCATCGAAATTTGCATAATATATAGTTAATAGTTAGAATCTCAAAACATGCCTACCCGGAACACTTATGCGCTGGCTTTTTTGGTCTATAGCAAGTTTTTTCTACTTATATGAATTTATCCATAGAGTATTTCCTGGAATTGTAGTTCCTGAACTTATGGCTGACTTTAGAATAAGCTCTGCTCTTATTGGTCTAATCTCTGCTGCCTATTATTACTCCTATGCATTGTGCCAAATTCCTGTAGGTTTAATTCTAGATAGATTTGGTCCAAGACGCTCTTTAACTATTGCAGCACTTTTAGTTGCAAGTGGAAGTTTATTATTTTCTCATACAGATAATCTATCTATGGCTATATTCAGCCGCATAATTATTGGTATTGGATCTTCATTTTCTTTTGTTGGTTGCCTAAAAATAGCTACTGACTGGTTCCCATCAAGTAAACTAGGACTATTGGTAGGGCTAACTAATTTATTAGGAGTTACAGGAGCAATATTTGGTGGCAAACCTTTAGCTCATATTGTTGATGCCTTTGGCTGGCGTATAGTAATGTACACTTACAGTATTGTTGGTGTTGTTTGCTCGATCCTAATTTATTCTATAGTCCGTGATAAAAAGGGGTGTGATCTAAAAGTATGTCGCTCAAGTATAACTGAAGGCCTCTTCCTTACTGCTAAAAACCCATATATATGGTTATTCTCCTTTATTGCCGCGCTACTAGTCGTCCCGATTGCAACCTACTCTGAACTTTGGGGAACAACTTACCTTATGAATGAATTAGAGCTAGATAAACCACAGGCAGCAGCGATTACTACCATAACTTTCCTTGGCGTTGCCATTGGAGGACCTTTGATTGGTTGGGCATCAGATTACTGCAAATCTAAAGTAACCCCCATGCTATTTGGCAATATTGGAGCAATGTGTTGCTTATTAGCCATTCTATTTGGGCATATTGAAAACATGAATATACTTATGCTTACTCATATCTGTCTTGGTTTCTTCACTAGCTCAATGCTAGTCTGTTTTACAATTAACGCTCAGAAAGTCCCAGCACACTGTAGAGCTACAGCTATTGGTTTCACTAACATGATGGTTATGTCCTTTAGTACTTTCTTTCAAATAATTTGCGGCCAAATCATGGATCACTCACCTGCGGAAATTGAGTTTTTCGGCAACAAGCTAAGCAACTATCAGTTTGCCATGCTGCCTATTCTTGTTTGCTCTGTTATCTCACTAATAACTCTTTTAAATTTGTACAAATTCCATAGAGAAGTTTAGCTATAGATAAACTTGGAAAATTCCATAACTAAAAGTATAATTATACCAACTGTAATTCTTAGGGGATAAATGTGCGTATTTTTCTGATATTAGCTAGTATGCTAGTACCTGGCCTGTGTTTTGGCTCAAATGCTGACCAGCAGCGCTTTATGTTGGAAAATGCAACTGGACACTACCTAGCAATAACTGCCTTAGTTATATTCTGTCTAGCATATTCTCTTGTAATTTGTGAAGAGTTTATTCATCTACGTAAATCTAAACCAGTAACTCTCGCCGCGGGTATAATATGGGTTTTAGTTGCAATCATCGCTAAAGAGCATGGTGAATCTAACCTAGTTAACATGGCTATAAAACATAATATCTTAGAATACGGTGAATTATTTTTGTTCCTGCTATCTGCAATGACATATGTAAATGCAATGTCAGAGCGACAAATATTTTCTGCATTAAGATCTTGGCTAGTTAAGAAAAAGTTTTCTTTACGACAACTTTTCTGGGTTACTGGATGGTTAGCGTTCTTCATATCTCCTATAGCTGACAACCTAACTACTGCTCTATTAATGTGTGCAGTCCTCCTTGCTGTTGGCAAAAATAATAAAGCTTTTATTAGCTTGGGCTGTGTAAATATTGTTGTCGCAGCTAATGCCGGTGGTGCATTCAGTCCATTTGGTGACATAACTACTCTAATGGTGTGGCAAGCAGGTTTAGTACCCTTTACTACTTTCTTTGATATATTCATTCCATCAGTAGTCAGCTATGTGATCCCTGCACTAATTATGAGCTTTGCTGTTCCAGATGGACAACCAGATGGCGACTCTGATGATGTTAAAATGCTATTTGGTGCTAAAAGAATTATGGGATTATTTCTACTAACCATAGCAACGGCTGTTAGTTTCCATAACTTCCTTCACTTGCCTCCAGCTATTGGCATGATGACTGGTCTGGCATATCTTAAAATATTTGGATATTACCTTAAAATAAAGCAACAACGTGACCCAACCAACACAAACTTTGCAACAGGAACGCATAATAATAAATTGAAAAAATACGATATCCTGAGAGAAGTTCAAAATGCTGAATGGGATACTTTGCTATTTTTCTACGGTGTAATTCTTTGTGTCGGCGGGCTTGCAACAATCGGATTCTTAGAGGCAGTGTCATCAAGCATGTACCACGATCTTGGTAGCGCTTTGTCTTTATCTGAAGCTCACCTACAAACACCAGCCAATATTATTGTAGGTATTCTGTCTGCAATAGTTGATAACATTCCGGTGATGTTTGCAGTTCTAACAATGAACCCAAACATGAGCGAAGGCCAATGGCTATTAGTTACACTAACTGCAGGTATCGGTGGTAGCTTACTATCGGTTGGCTCTGCAGCAGGAGTAGCACTTATGGGTCAATCTAAAGGTATGTATACCTTCTTCAGCCACCTAAAGTGGACCTGGGCTATAGCAATTGGATATGTAGCTGGTATTGCATGCCATATATGGATAAATGCTCATGATTTCACTGTGAAAGTTTATACATGATTACCTATACAGTGGATCAAATTTTGAACCAATAACTTCTCTAGCCCTGTAGATTCTGGATCGAACAGTTCCTATAGGGCACCCCATCACATTAGCGATTTGATCGTAGGTCATCCCATCCACATCTCGAAGCTGAATTACAGTTCTTAATTCAATTGGTAATTTTTCAACCTCATGGTTAAAAATTGAATTAATCTCCTCACAAATTAACATTTTTTCCGGACTACTATATTCACTTATATCCTGCTTGCTAATGTTATCTAAATCCCTAACATCATAATCTAAATCAGGTAACTTTCGCCCATTAGCAATTAAATGATTTTTTGCTGTATTCACGGCAATGCGATATATCCAAGTATAAAATGAACTATTAAATTGAAATCGATCTAATGCCTTGTATGCTTTTATAAATGTCTCTTGTGTTATATCAAGAGCCTCACTTGGATCATGTACAAACCTGGTTACTACTCTTGCAATTCGACATTGATATTTTATTACTAATTCATCGAAAACAAGTGTATTGCCTTTTTGAAATTCTCTTATTATTTCATCGTCTTTCAATTCTTTGGTCAATTTATTAAAACCTCATTTATTGTTGTAATTATGCGTGTTTCATCAAAATTTATTATATGTATATTTTAAATTTAAACCATTTCGGATGAAAAGTGTGTGATATTAAAAGTATTTAATTAATGTATCAGCACACATTGACAATAAAGTGATAGTCTACGGAAGTCTTCTAGTGTGACTGCATCATAAAAAATTGTTATATATTCTATTTTGTTATTGTGCTTCACTTTTAAGACAATACAAAAAGTACTTGTATATACTTTATGTATATTATTAGTTCTAATCACCAGGCCATTATTCCTATGCAGTTTATAATCCCCATTTAAAAACTCAATAAAAATAATTGATGTGCCTATATTTCGTAATGCATGTCTCCGAATGAACTTGTTAGCAGATAAGATCATATAAGCTAGGATAAGTAGTTTGAAAATCCATATAAATTTTACAATACATAAAACATAAGTCATTAACACAACAAGAAGAGTGTTTATTGTAAATAGGAATTGAGAACTCCCTAAACTGACTCTAAAGCTTCGCAATTTTCTTTTTTAGCAACATATCTAATTAGTAAAACTAAATCATGCAGTCTTGAGTCTTCTGGAGTAACGTTCTTAAATAGCCAGTCGAACAACTCTTGATCGGAGCTCTCAAGAAACTTTACAAATAATTGTTTTCCAGCATTACTCATACCATCAAAATTATCATCAAAGAATGGAAGTAAAAGCTTATCCAACTCCAACATACCACGACGGCAATTCCACCTAACTTGCTCTTTACTGTTAATTTTAATTTCATTATCATATAACATTCTTCTACCTCCTTGTGAATAAGATTATTATGTCAAATAACCAATATGAACATATACAAAGCTACATCAATACTATCGTAGCTGCTCACCAACAAGATAGCTATAGGATAATTTGCATTGAAGGTGCAAATAGTGAAAAATTCCTCCAAGGGCAATTAAGCCTTGATGTATCCACAGTCAAAGACTTTAATATTCAACCTGGCTCATATTGTGAGATTAAAGGCAGAATAGAATCAATTTTCATGCTATTTAAAATCACAGATACATTCTATATGCTAATCCCTAAAAATAACATGCAATTAACTATTAATGAATTAAGTAAATATTCTATGCTTTCTAGAGTATCAGTAAAGGAATATTCAGATTTTATTAACTTTCAATTAACAGGCATTGATATAGAAAATATTTTCAAATCCACACCTACACCAGGGAAATTATTAGAAACTAAATATGGATATTTATATTCATCCCTAAGTGGTGGGTATGGGCTGTTATCAAAAACAAACCAACAACAATCTGTACTATCTTTGTTTGAAGCAAACAATATAGAGCTTACTAAATTTGACTTTTCAAAAACAAAAAAAATATTATCTAAATTTCCTGAAGTATATGAAAAATCTCGAGGTTTATTTTTACCTCATTATATTGGTGCAATAAATAAAAATTTAGTAAATTTCAGTAAAGGCTGTTTTCGAGGACAAGAAATTATAGCTAGAATGCAATATAAAACTAAAATTTACAAATATGAGCCTATAATCTGTACATTCGATCATAATTCAACTATTTGTGAAGGCGATCCTGTTAAGTCTAAAGATAAAACTGTAGGTAATATTATAATTGTTGATAATGAGAAGGGTATAGCACTAGCAATGGTTGCTAAAAACTCTTTAGAGGTGCATACCAACGATATACACCTTGAAATAATAAGCTAATTTATATCTACTCTCTTCATTTGAGGGAATAAGATCACATCTTTTATAGTAGGAGCGTCGGTATAAAGCATCACTAATCTATCAATCCCAATACCTTCCCCTGCAGTAGGTGGCATCCCATACTCTAAAGCTCTTATATAATCGGCATCATAATGCATTGCCTCATCATCACCAGCTTCCTTCTCTTTAACTTGAGCTCTAAATCTTTCTGCTTGCTCTTCAGGATCATTTAACTCTGAAAATCCATTGGCAATTTCTCTTCCGGCAATAAACATCTCAAATCTATCTGTGATTTCAGGATCATTATCATTTTTTCTTGCCAGAGGTGACACCTCTGTTGGATATGCAGTTATAAATGTTGGATTTAATAATTTATGCTCAACAGTCTCTTCAAAAATTTCCATTTGCAACTTACCTTGTCCCCAAGATTCTTCTACTTTACAATTAAGTGTACGTAAAACATTACGAAGGTAATCTATATTATTAAGTTTATCTTTCTCTATATCATTATTATATTTTGCAATAGATTCAACAATTGTTAATCTTGTAAAAGGTTTAGAAAAATCTATTTCCTGTCCTTGATAAGTAATTTTTGTATCTCCAGCAACAAGAACAGTTAAACCTCGCAGCATTTCTTCAGTTAAATCCATTAAATCATTAAAATCTGAGTATGCTTGGTAGAATTCCAGCATAGTAAATTCAGGATTATGTCTAGTTGACAACCCCTCATTCCTAAAATTTCTATTAATTTCAAATACACGATCAAAACCACCAACAACTAACCTCTTTAAATACAATTCAGGAGCCACGCGTAAAAATAAGTCCATATCAAGAGCATTGTGATGCGTTGTAAATGGTCTAGCAGTAGCACCACCAGGAATAGGATGCATCATTGGTGTTTCTACTTCTAAGAATCTTTTCCCTAGTAAAAAACCACGTATATATTGTATTATATTAGCTCTCTGGAAAAAGGTATTTCTAGTATCTTTATTGATAATCAAATCCACATAGCGTTGACGATACTTAGTTTCCTGATCTTGCAAACCATGCCACTTATCAGGTAGTGGTCTTAATGATTTTGTTAGGTGTTTAGTCATATTGGCCTTAACAGAAAGCTCGCCAGTTTTAGTTTTGAAAATCACGCCCTCAATTGCACAAACATCACCAACATCCCAACTTTTAAACTCTTCATATGAACCACTGATTAAATTTTGCTGTTTTACATATATTTGCAAATTTCCAGTCATATCTTTTATGTTTATAAAACTAGCTTTTCCCATCATGCGTCGAGACATCACTCTTCCAGCGACAGCTACATGTATGTCTTCTTCCTCTAAAATTTCTTTCGATTTATCATTAAGCTTATCAATAAGATCACCGATAAAATTTCTAATCTTAAAATTATTAGGGTATGCCTTATTTTCTTCACGCAAATTGCTAAGTTTTTTTCTACGTTCTTGCATTTGCTCATTTAAATCAACTTTTTCTAATTTTGCTTCTTCTTGTTCATTCATTTTATACCCCTTGATGCAAGCTTGCTTGCATAAATTTATCTAAATCTCCATCTAAAACTGCCTGAGTATTTGTATTTTCAACCCCAGTACGTAAATCTTTTATCCTTGACTGATCCAAAACATAAGACCTAATTTGATTACCCCAACCAATATCAACTTTGCTATCTTCTAACGATTGCTTCTCACTTTGCTGTTTTAACAATTCTAACTCATAAATCTTAGCTTTTAACTGTTTCATCGCTTGAGCTTTATTTTTATGTTGTGATCTATCTGCTTGGCATTGCACAACAGTGCTTGTTGGTAAGTGTGTTATCCTAACCGCTGAATCTGTTCTATTTACATGCTGCCCACCAGCTCCACTTGCACGATAAGTATCTATACGTAAATCTCCTGGGTCTAGATTCACTTCAATATTGTCATCTACCTCTGGAAATACAAACACCGAAGCAAAAGAGGTGTGCCGTCTATTTCCAGAATCAAATGGTGATTTCCTAACTAGTCGATGTACACCAGTTTCAGTACGCAACCAACCAAAGGCAAAATCCCCTTCTACTTGAATAGTTGCACTTTTTATTCCAGCAACTTCTCCATCAGCTAATTGGACAATAGTACTTTTATAATTATGTTGATCAGCCCAGCGTAGATACATTCTTAGTAACATTTCAGCCCAATCTTGAGCTTCTGTTCCTCCAGATCCAGAATTTATATCAACAAATGCGGAGTTTGCATCCATTTTCCCACTAAACATCCTTTGAAATTCTAATCTCTCAACTAGAATTTTACATCTTGATAGTTCACTTTCAATATCAGTAACAATCTCGGAATCATTCTCTGTTTTAGCAAGTTCTATAATTTCTTCGAGTTCAATTAATGTACCGGCAATATCATCTACAATACAAACTACTGCTTCAAGTTGTGTTTTTTCACGACCTAAGTTTTGTGCAACTTCATGATCATCCCAAACATCTGATCTTTGTAGCTCCAAATTTACCTCTTCTAGTTTTTCCTTTTTGGTAGCATAGTCAAAGATACCCCCTAGCATTATTAATACGCTCCAAGAGATCTTTCTGTTGTTGTAGTAAATAGTTAATTTCCAACTTATTTCATCCTCAAATTTGTTTTTATTTACGTATACTTATCTAAAAATCAAGTTAACTTAATCGTATTTTATAATTAAGTGCTTTCTATAAATAGCACTTCAATAGTATTAATTTAGCTTTTCCTCCATAATAGACGATAATATTATAGATTCTAAGCATAATAACATTAAAATTGGAGATAATAGTTGTGCGTATAAATTTTTTATATTGTGAAGACATGATGCTCACTAGCAGAGTTTTCAAATTAATGGTTACCAAACAGTTAGTTCCTCAAATAGCTGAAGGGCTGGGCATACCTCTTTCTGACATTGAACTTAATATTGACCATTTTACTACTGCTGAAGCAGCCATAATTGAGCTGGATAAGCATGCGGACGAACCGACATACTATGCTGCTTTAATCCTAGATCAAGAGCTAGACACTAGCACACTTGGCTTTGAGGTTGCTATACACGCCAAAAACTTAAAAATGGACAACTGCTTCATCGCTGCAATCTCTGACACCATGCAAGTTGAGCGACTTGATTGTAAAGGAACAATAGCACAAGCAAAAGCAATCGGCTATAAGCATTTTATTAGAAAAAATCCAACTGGAATAGAGGATCTATTAGATAGAGATCTAGTTGATGACATAGTTCATTCTATTAAGTTAAATAATCTCAAGACAGCTGTACCTGTGAAACGAAAAGATACCGATGCACGTCCGAAACGAGAAGATGCAGATGATAGAAAATCTCCTGAAGAAATTGAGGAGATTGACTTTATGCCAATGCTCCGTCTTGTAACTACAAGAGATACATTTCCTACTGGTTATGAAGATGATTTGAAGTTAAATATGCCAAAAATTCATGTCTGCGGTGAATGCATGGAAGAAAAGCCAAGACTTAGTTAGCACGCTCGTTGTTGGTTTGACAGTTTCAAAAGAAAGTGATTAAATCATTTTGCAAGAATGACAATTAATCAAGGAGACAGCATAATGCCTACTATCACTACGCTAAAAGAAGTAATAGAAAAGTGTACCGATATTCGCGAATACCCAAATGCACCCTTACCAGAGGAATCAGCATCTCTAAATGGAGCTGAACTAGAAGCTGCTCAAAGAGCACATTTAGAAGATTTGGCAAATGAAAGAGCAACATACGAAGCAGAACTACAAACTAAATTTGAACTTGTATTCTTAATGATCAAACATCAACTAATAGAAGGAACTCAAATTGGAGTTTTAGTTCGAGACCCATTACCTGGTCATACAGATGATTCAACTCCTGAACATCGTACCAATGCTAATTTAGCTATTACAATGAAGCTTTATGGTCTTCTTGGTTGCACAGGTCTGCACCCTGACTACAGCTCAAGCCATGGTGTTGTTACAGAACCAAACAGAGTTCAAAAGGCCTTTTACTCTACAATGGCAGTTAGTTTCACTTCAAAATCTGGCATTTGGTATAGCGAAAAGTGTTCTTTGGATGCAAAAAGAGCTGATTCTGGCAAGCCTCTAACTATTATTGCGAAGGAAGAATATATTCATTATGCAAGAATAGCTGCTGAAACTATCATAAACAGAAACCATGACTTAGAAAATCAAGAAGTAGATATCAATGCCATCCGTGTACCACCTTATGTATCAGGCACAGGGACTGATACTTCTTACCGGTTTGATTACGTGAAAATTTCAGAACTACTACAACACACAGTAACACCAACCCTTATCTCAGAAGAAGAATGCAATGATGATAATCATAGGGTACTTGAAGCTCGTAGAGTAGGACATGATGCTGCAACATCAGCTGATGGTACTTTACTAATTCTAACTGCTACAGAAGCTACTCGAATAGCAGAAGAAGCTCAACGGTTAGCAGCAGAATTAGCTCAAATAGCAGCACTAGAGGAGGAAGTACGATTAGCCTCCTTGACTACTGCAACTGTAACTAACAGAAATGTCATATAAGACCTTTATATGTAGGGCGCGTTATGTGCCCTACAACTACTACTACACTAGTTAAAAGATGTATAATAGATTTTCTGAATAACTGTTAGCATCATTTAAACTTAAGAAGCAACTCTGGTAAAACCTTTTATTAGGTAATCTATGCGACTGTAGCTAAATGTGCTTTTCTTAACTGAAAACACAAGTTTAACTTTATTTCCCTCAACCAGATCAACTGTATCGTCTTCACTATGCCTAGCACTAAACCATATACCCCAGTTAGGTTGACCGCTTTTTGTACAAAACTGTACTCGCAAGTGAGTGCCGTTACCAACCCACCGCAACTGGAGAATTGTAACCATTTGAGTAAATACTGGCTGTTCAAACTCTCGCCCAAATGGTTCTAAAGTCTCCAAACTATTTAATAGTGCTAACGATACATCAGAGTTTAATTCATCATCAACATATACTTTAGGACCAATTTGCTCTCTGGTTAAAGCAACACTACAAAATTTCTCAAACTTGCTCATGAAAAGCTTTAGATTTTCTGCTTTTATAGTTATACCGCCAGCGCCTTCATGACCACCGAAGGCCTCAAATATACTTGAATCTTGTTTATTTATATAATCTAATGATTTTTTAATATCAAATCCATCTATACCACGAAGTGAGCCAGTAATTAAATTAGGATCAGAAAGTTTTCTTGCCATAAATACAACAGGACGCCCAAAAGAATCCTTCAAACGACTTGCGGAAATACCATGGACACCAGAATGACCATTTTCTAAAAATACTCGTATACTATTGTCACCTTGTTCGGCTTGCTGCCAAGCTACTTTCATACCACGGCTAGTAATATCATTTTGAATTTGTTTGCGCTTATCATTTTGTTCACACAATGTTGCGAGCCAATTATTAGCTTCTGCAATATCATCTGATAGTAGAAAACTCACTGATTTAAAAGCATTTGATAACCTTCCATCACTATTTAATAATGGTCCAATGCCAAAACCAATGCCTTCAGATGTTATTTCCCCACCCAAGTGCTCTTTCAAAACTTGCCAGCAATGCCTAGTTCCTTGATTTATAAGTTTAAGTCCAAATTGTACTACGGCTCTGTTGTTTTGGCTTCTAGCCATACTTACACAATCAGCAACAGTTCCAACCGCAACGAAATCCAAAGTATCTGCAAGTTTAGGGATTGTCTTATCACAATAACCTGCGATAATTAATTCATTTCTGGTTGCAGTCATCAATAACCATGCAACCATGCAACCAGCTATACATGAATCTGGATAGCAGCAATCCTCTCTAGTTGGATTAATAGTTGCAAAAGCACTCTTTGGTACACCCTCACAAGGGATTTGATGGTGATCAGTAACTATTACATCAATACCTTGCTCTTTTAATAGTGCAATCCTAGGCTCATCAGTAGATCCATTGTCTGCTGTTATAATTAACGTCGGCCTTGGATTATCGGCTAATATTCTATTTGCCACAGGCAAAGATAATCCATAACCTTCTTCTAATCGGTGTCCAATATAAGATCTTATTTTTTCTTTAGGATGTTTAAAGTGGCGAACTAAATTATCAACAATAATTGCATGACTAGTTTGCCCATCACAATCATGATCAGTTTCGACTCCAATACATTCTTGGCTGATAATGGCTTTTGCCAGCCTTTGTGAAGCTATCTCCATATCCTGCATTTTTGGCGCAGATAGATATTGTAGTTTAGGAAATATAATTTGTTCTAATGGTAAATTATTGTTAAGCCCTCTTGCTGATAAAATCCTACTTACAATAGGATCCAATCCAAGCTCTATAGCATTGTCATAGACTTGTTCATTTAATTTGCGTTTTATAAACTGAGGAGAATTACTTCCTTTTTTAACTGTGCTTAACATTCAAATAACTACCAATATGTTCAGATATGTGCCCATAATCTGCGCTAACAGAATCTACCCTATCGCTCAAATTATTAATAACTACATTTGGATCTTTCAATCCATGTCCTGTTAAAGTACAGGTTATCAGAGATCCCTTAGCTATCTTACCAAGTTTAATATCTTCATATAAGCCAGCAATTGAAGCTATCGATGCAGGCTCAGCGAATATACCTTCTGTAGATGCTAAACGCAACTGAGTTGCAATTAACATTTCATCTGTAATTGAGGCAAACCAACCTTTAGATTCCATTTGAGCTGATTTAGCTAAATCATATGACTGAGGAGCCCCAATTCGAATTGCTGTAGCAATTGTTTCAGGGTTTTGCACATTGGCACCAAGGACCATTGGTGCTGCACCACTAGCTTGATACCCTAACATTTTAGGCAAATTTTCTGAATACTCTTTATAACCTTCCCAATATGCAGCAATATTAGCAGCATTTCCAACTGGAATGGCATGATAATCAGGTGCCTGCCCTAGAGAATCTACTATTTCAAATGCTGCTGTTTTCTGCCCCTTCCTTCTATATGGGTTCATTGAGTTTACTAATACCAAATGATGATCATTTTGCAATTGTTTAACAACCTCTAATCCTTTGTCAAAATTACCATCTATTTGTAAAACTTGAGCACCATGGATCATAGCCTGAGCTAACTTACCTAATGCTATTTGTCCACTAGGCACAATCACAATACATCTAATACCAGCCCGAGCTGAATACGCAGCTGCTGCCGCTGAAGTATTGCCAGTAGATGCACAAATAACCGCGGTTGCACCTTCTTCTTTAGCTTTTGACAAAGCTAAAGTCATACCTCGATCTTTAAATGATCCTGTAGGGTTCAACCCTTCAAATTTAGCGAATACATTTAACGATGAATCCAATTCCTTAAATATATTATTTAGCTTTATTAATGGTGTATCGCCCTCACCAATAGAAATAATTGGTGTATTATCAGTCACAGGCAAATATTTTTTGTACTTTTCAATAAGTGATATCATTTTATCCCTCGATTCTAATAAGTTGTATCTTAGAATGTATTTCTGCAATATTTTCTAATTCTTTAGCCGCCTTGGATATCAAACTTTCTTTAGCTGGATGAGTTATAAGAACTAACGGCACACTTTTGCCATTTCTGAATTTACAATTTTGAATGAAAGTTTCTATGCTTATATCTTTACTTGCTAGTACATTAGTAACTTTAGCAAGCACGCCAGCGGTATCTTCAGCATCAAACCTTATATAATATGAGGTTTTCAGGTCATCTATATTAACTAGCTCAAGATCCGTGTTTTGCTTTACATAGCCGAAAACTGGTGTTGTATTGCTACTTTGCAATTTAACCGCATCAATAATATCAGCAACAATTGCACTTGCTGTTGCACTACCTCCAGCTCCAGGTCCATAAAATAAAGTATTGCCGACACTATCTCCTTCTATATTTATAGCATTCATCACACCATTAACTTGTGCTAAAATATTATTTTTATGGACAAAAGCTGGATGAACTCTTAAAAGTAAACTTTTATTATCAATAATTTCGGCAATACACAAATGTTTAATCGTGTAGTCTAAACTCTTGGCTATTTTTATATCGAATTGATCTATTCTACTAATTCCTTCGCAATAGATACCCTCAGTACTTAAACTAACACCATGAGCCAACGCAGACATAATAGCCAATTTATATTGAGCATCATAGCCATCCACATCAGAACTAGGATCCGCTTCAGCATACCCTAAATCTTGTGCTTGCTTTAATGCTATATCATAACTTAAATTGTTCTCACACATTTGAGTTAAAATATAATTGCTTGTTCCGTTAATTATACCTCGTATCGTTAATATGTTATTTGAAGCCAGACTTTCTCTCAACGATTTTATGATAGGGATCCCACCGCCAACAGAAGCTTCAAAAAGCAATGGGGCGCTATTTTCTATCGATATTTTAAAAAGCTCTTCGCCATAAGTCGCAATTAAAGCTTTATTTGCTGTTACCACAGGTTTTTTATTTTCTAAGGCTTTCTTCACACAGTCATAAGCATGGTCAAGCCCGCCCATAACTTCAACAACTATATCAATACTTGAGTCTTGAACTAAAGCATTTAAATCATCATGTATCAACAATTCACTATTATTACATCTATCACGATCCTTAGATAAATTTTTCACTACGGCTTGAGTTACATTTAATTCAAACCCGTGTTTATCAATAAATTTTCCTTTATGATCTACCAATAATTTTAATACACTAGCCCCAACAGTTCCTAACCCTATAATGCCTACATTAACCTGCTTCAACTTGTCCACCCCCATGCATAAATGCACCATCCTTAATAAACATGGCTTTTATCTCTTTAATTGCTTGCCTAGTTCTATGCTCATTTTCAATAAAAGAAAACCTTACATGCTGATCACCTAAATCACCAAAACCTATGCCTGGGGCTACTGCAACTTTTGCCTCTTTAATTAAACGTTTACAAAACTCTAGTGAGCCATGTTCAGAATATATTTTAGGAATTTTTGCCCAAGCAAACATGGTTGCCTGTGGTACATCAATATCCCATCCAATACCTGCAAGACCTTGACAAAGTACATCACGCCGAACTTTGTACATATTCCTTATATCTGCTATCAAGCTATCATCACTTTCTAATGCACTAATGGCAGCAACCTGTATCGGGGTAAACATCCCATAATCTAAATAAGACTTAAGTTTAGCCAACGCACCAACCATATGTTTATTACCACAAACAAATCCTACTCGCCATCCAGGCATGTTGTAAGTTTTTGACATAGAATAAGTTTCTACAGCAATATCCTTTGCCCCTTTCACTTGTAAAATTGATGGTGGTTTGTACTCATCAAAATATATTTCTGCATATGCAATATCATGCACGACTTTCAAATCATATTTTTTTGCAATTCCTACAATTTCTGCAAAAAAATCAATACTTACACACTGTGTTGTTGGATTTGCAGGAAAATTTATAATGAGAACCTTGGGACGTGGCCAAGTTGATTCAACGAGTGTTTTCAAGTTTTCTATATATTTTTTTTCACTAGCTATAGGTATATGTACAATTTGTGCACCAGCAATAATAAATCCATATGTATGTATTGGATAAGCAGGATTTGGTGCAATAACGGTATCACCTTTATCTACTAATGCTAAAGCTAAATGTGCCAAACCTTCTTTTGAGCCAAATGTCGCAATAGCTTCTGTTTCATAATCTAGTGGCACTCCAAACCTGTTTTGATACCAATTGCAAATTCCTTTACGCAGCCTTGGTATACCTTTAGAATTTGAGTATCTATGAGTATCTTGTCGTCTTGCAACCTCAACAAGCTTTTCTACTATCATCTCATTCGGTGGCTGATCAGGATTACCCATACCAAAATCTACTATATCATGACCTTTATGCCTTTCATCCATTTTCAGTTGGTTAACAAGACCAAACATGTATGGAGGGATCCTATTTATTCTGTCTGAGTTATATTGCATACCACATTATGTCCTTATACTCTTTGTATTACTGTCATCGTTGCTTGCATAGTCTATATAGACTATCATCTTATTGTTTTAAGAGACTACATTAGAATTAGCAAGGTTTTATTCCCATGTCATTTAAAATGATTTTAGACCCGGGTGATTCCCTATATAAAATCGTCTCATATACTGATGATGCTATCACTATTAATGATCAAACCTACTTCAATTCAATTATAGTATCTCCTGACTCCATGATTAAAAGTTGGGCAGTTAACAATGTGGAAGATATAAACGAGCTGTTATTAACACCGATCTTAACCATGAAGCCAGAGATAGTTATAATTGGAACAGGTATCAAGATCGACTTCCCCACCGCCAAACAATTGCAATGTCTAATTGATCATAATGTAGGTTATGAAATTATGAATACTGGGGCTGCTTGTAGAAGTTATGCAATTTTAATGTCTGAAGGTCGACATGTAGTTGCTGGACTAATAACACCCAACAGCTGACCGGGCACCAACAACATGTTTGATGGCAATGTAAGTTTTACGATCCAATAGCTAAAAATAGTCTAACTATTATATATGGCAATACAGATCCGGAGTTTGTTGTGAACGCTAGCGAATTAAAAGAAAAAATAGAAAATGTAAAAGGAACTATAGAAAGAATAAAGCGTGGTATTGATGGTATTAAAAAAGGGATCACAGATTTAGAGTCTAAAGATGATGCTTCATCTACAGATAAGCTCACCCTGCAAACTCATAAAAACGATTTAACTCAACGCGAAGGCACTCTGAAAAATAAAGAAAATGAATTAGCTGAACTACAAGAACAGCTTGGTGATGATGATACGGCCCTAGAAGTTAATATTGAAAAAAGCAAGCCATCTATAGAGATATCATTAGAAAGTAGTTCGGAAGAGAACACTCCTAAAGAAGAAACTATTGCTACTCCAGTTGAAGAGTCTATAAGTTTTGAAAGCGCTCCCCCTCCAGTTGAGGAATCTATAAGTCTTGAAAGTGCTCCAACCCCTCCTCCTATTGAGGAATCTATAAGTCTTGAAAGTGCTCCAACCCCTCCTCCTATTGAGGAATCTATAAGTTTTGAAAGTACTCCAACACCTCCTCCTATTGAGGAATCTATAAGTTTTGAAAGCGCTCCACCTCCAGTTGAGGAGTCTATAAGTCTTGAGAGTGCTCCAACACCTACTCCTCCAATTGAGGAGTCTATAAGTTTTGAAAACGCTCCCCCTCCAGTTGAGGAATCTATAAGTCTTGAAAGTGCTCCAACCCCTCCTCCTCCAATGGAGGAGTCTATAAGTTTTGAAAGTACTCCAACACCTCCTCCTATTGAGGAATCTATAAATTTTGAAAGTGCTCCACCTCCAGTTGAGGAGTCTATAAGTCTTGAGAGTGCTCCAACACCGCCCCCTCCAGTTGAAGAGTCTATAAGTCTTGAGAGTGCTCCAACACCTCCTCCTCCTTTTGAAGAGTCTATAAGTCTTGAGAGTGCTCCAACACCTCCTCCTCCTGTTGAGGAATCTATAAGTCTTGAGAGTACTCCAACACCTCCTCCTCCTGTTGAGGAATCTATAAGTCTTGAAAGTACTCCAACACCTCCTCCTGTTATATCGCAAGAGGAGACCTCAAATTTTTCTAGCTCTATGACAACACAAAAAAATACTAAGAGTGGCGAAGAATCGCTTAAAGATGCTACTAAAGCACCTATAGACTCTGATATGGCAGTGAAAATCACTTTAGACGAACTCGACCGCTCAAGAATGATAGATGATATTGACAATATACTATCTGACTTTGAGGTCTTTTCTTCTTTGGAATTCTCTAGTGATAAAGAAAAAAATGATGCTGTTGTTGATAATTTGCTTTATGAATATCCTTGGCTTTTTTATAATATGCCTAATTCTTGGGCTGAAACTGACATTAGGAATAAATATACTATTCACCATGATTGGTATCACGAAAAAAAAGTAGAAAACAATATTATATCTATCATATTTTTCCATAATAAAGAGGCAATCATTAATATTAATGCAAATGAAGAAACTGGAGAAATAGTAGCTAAGTTTATAAAAACTCCTGATTCAACAGAAGAAATTTACATCATGATGTTCATGATCAATTTAAGTCCTATCATTCACATTTCTGGTCTTACAAGCCACCCGGATAAAGCTCTTAGCTACTTCTATTATTTAACGTTAAATAAATGCGTGGTAACACTTGATGAAGAAACTATTGGGTCAATCGCGGATGACTTAGATAAATATAAGACTTACTTAAACATCAGAACTATTATCACTATTGCAGATCTTGGAAACCCCAGTTTACTAATTAACATGCAACGAGGTGCATTAGAACACTGGAAAAACAAAGGTTTACTTTATCAAAATGCATCGTAAAATTATAGATATAATCCCCTTCCAATAAATATCTATACAAATCAAATTCCTTTCAGTTGCTTTGAGTGGCTTTTGTTATTATAGATTTATAATAACAACCCAAATAGGTTATTTCATAAGCTCTCAATATATCCAATGACATAATCCAGTAGAAAAAAATACAACTTCTAGGTAGACTACATCATCGGTAATATGAAAAAGGATCTATCCTATGCCAATAACTAACTCGAGCTCACGATATGGGATCATTACTAAGATTTTACACTGGGCAATTGCAGTTTTATTCTTTCTTCAAATCTATTGGATCTATATGAAATCCTACTGGTTTGAAAAAGGATCTAAACAAGGGATCCTTTATTTAGTCTATTACCATAAATCTACTGGGGTTATTTTAATGGGACTTGGTACCTTATTTATCCTTTGGAAATTAATAAATAAAAAACCCTCATTGCCTCGAGGCATGCCTGCATATGAAGTGTTTCTTGCCAAACTCACACATTTCATTTTAAGTACCGTAATTATTGTCATGCCACTATCAGGAATATTGATGTCCATGGGCTCTGGAAAAGCTATAAAGGTATTTAATATATGGGTAGTACCACAGTTAATTGACAAAAATAAAATCATAGCCTCTAATGCCCATGCGGCACATGAATGGTGCTCTTATGTGGTTTTAATAGCAGTTGGGCTCCATGTGTTAGCAGCCTTAAAGCACCACTTCATAGATAAAGATAATATATTAAAAAGAATGATTCCATTTAAATAAACTCTTTTGCTAGCAATATGACAACAATAAATATCCACCCTCTGTAATTAATTTAGAGAAAAACATGGTTAAAAAAATTTTTATTACTGGCTCTACCGATGGCATTGGCCTTGAAACAGCTAGAATACTTGTAAGAAAAGGTAATCATGTACTGGTGCATGGCCGTAACCCTGAAAAATTAAGTAAAGTTACCAATGAACTTTCTAAATTGGGAACGGTCGAAAGCTATACTGCAGATTTGTCTGATTTAAATGCAGTTAGATTATTGGCAAAAGCCATTACTGAAAAACATAATCATTTAGATGTATTAATTAATAATGCAGGGGTGCTTAAGGCTCCAAATACTATAACAGTAAATAATTTAGATATACGTTTTGCTGTCAATACCATTGCCCCCTATCTACTAACGAAAAAACTGTTACCTCTATTATCCAATCATGCACGTATTATCAACGTATGTTCAGCAGCACAATCACCTGTAAATCTTAATGCATTATCAGGGGAAATAAAGCAATCAGATGCAATGATCGCTTATTCTCAAAGCAAGCTTGCCATTATAATGTGGTCATATTCCATGGGGAAATCACTTGGTAATAATGGACCTCTAATTGTTTCAGTTAATCCTGGGTCACTTTTAGGAAGCAAAATGGTCAAGGAAGGCTTTGGTATTATCGGTAAAGATATCCTTATTGGAGCTGACATTCTAGTACGTGCTTCTTTAGAAGAAAACTTCTTAGATGCTTCAAGTAAATATTTCGACAATGATCTGGGGAAATTTTCTTCTCCTTACCCAGACGCTCTTGATCTACATAAATGTGAAAAATTGACATTAACAATTGAGGATATCATTAACTCAAAAATTTCCAACTAATCAACTTGCAAATTAACAGCTTAGAAACCAAATAAATCCCGTGTGTATCCATCGACAACTAAAAGAAAATTAAAATTTATGGGCGATGATATCTACACATGATTATCAGAATCTTACAATTAATACAAATGTGACAAAAAACAATTAGCAATAATATATAATGAATATTAGAGATGCTCCTCCAACAGTGATAAAAGATAATCATCAACCTGCCTCATTAGACATGAAATTAACTACTATATTTATGCGCCGAAAAACAAACATCATAATGAAGTATATTTGATGTGGAGTCTCGATTTTAAAAAGTTGAAACTAGTTTTGTGGAATCTATATGATGGGGTTAACGGTAGTAATAATGAATAAGAAAGCTTTTTCAAGAACACCAGAGCCAACACCGTCTGCTCTATCTACAAACGTGACATACAGTGAACCCTCACTAGATGATACTAGGCTATATTGTTATATTAAAATTACAAATATAGCTGCATACTCAGCAGGTTTAGTTATTAAGTGGTAATAATATTTGAAAATACAGATTAAAGAACACAATCTGAAATAATTACAGAGCTTTGGTGATAGATTGGACTTGGAAATGAAACAATTTTATATAGAACTAAATAAAATAATTACCCCTCGTTGGACAAATAGACATTCAGTACCTAAGGAAAAGATAGAGGAGGCAGTAATTTTTTTAAGTCACATCCCTGCGGATCAAAGAACATCATTTTTAAATATAGCAGATCCAAAATGGAATGATCGATTTGAACGCATGGTCGATTGCATTAGCCAAAGTTTTAAAACCAGAAATACTCTTTTTTATTATAGATTTAATTCTTGACCAAAGACGTTCGATAGGATTTAAGTCAGGGGAGTATGCGGGTAAAAATAATATTTTACACTTATGGGATTCAACTAATGTCTTTGTATCATTAGATTTATGTATGGCTGCATTATCCATAACTATAGTAGTGCCCGGGTTTAATTCTGGCAGTAAAAAATCTTTAAGCCATAAATTAAAAATATTACTATCACATGTGCCTGTATAACAGAAAGGTGCTATTATTTCCCCGTCTATTTCTCCTGCAATAAAACTTTCTCTAGCATATCTCTTACCTGAAGATTCACCTCGGACGCGGCTTCCAATTGGCCCTCTGCCATGTTCTCTAGTAATATACTTGTCAATTCCGGCCTCATCTATATATACCAGTGTTTCAGGGGATATTTTTGATATTTTATTTATGAAAGCTCTACGAACTTTGTCGTTTCTTTCAGCATATAACATGCTTTTTTTTTACGACTAATTTTCAATCTTTTAAGGGCTTCACATATCCCTCCAGTGCTTAACTTAAAGTGCTCAGCAATCTCTTCTATATATGCACTTGGGTTATCGTTTATGTAAGATTTAAGTTTTTCATTGTCGATTTTGTATGGCTGTGTATTTCTTGGAGGAATGGCAACGGAGCCTGTTTCATTACTCATAATACGCCATCTTTGAAACGATGATCTACTAACGCCATATATTTCTAATGCGTCGGAAATTGCTCCACCATTGTCGACATATTTTAAAGCTTGAATTCTAATTTTTTCTGGGTGACTCATAAGTGTTATTATTTTCTGAAAAGTATTTAATATATTATATCAAAAAATAGTTGGTCATTCCATTTTGAATCTGCTATACATCATTCTTCTATGATTTTGGTGATGTGATAACAGGCACGATGCCTGCTTTTGCTTATATTGCAGCTATGGAAAAACAGGTTTTCAAAGAAATTATCCGGAATGCCGAGCCTGATGAAATATTGAGTATGAGATTGGGGGAATATAATATATTACAGTTTGTTATTTCCGGAAAACCACCTGGAGATTGTTTAGGAAGCAGTGGCCTTGACTGGAAATTACAGGATATACTTAAAATTATTGACATATTGGAGTTAAAACCTGGCTTGCTTAAGCAATTTTGTGAGGAAAAAGATTCAAATGGAAACACTATAGCTCATTTGTTAATGAAAAATTTACCTGAACTAGATGTGAAATCAAAAATCATCACCTTTAATAAATTAAAAGAATACATGTCTATTTCAGAGTTAAATTCACATGGTCAATTACCATGTGATATGACTAATTTTGAGGGATTTTCAGAACGTAATTGTTCGCATTATACATTGATAAAAGATTTTATGGAGTCCACATTTGATGATGCCAAATACATTCCATCTAATGATATTACTCCAAAGTGGTCGCCTGAGTCTGCCTCAGTATACCCAAGGGAGCTAGAGATAGATAGTTCCACTGTTGGACTTGAAACATCAACTAG
>Ga0066610_10000056_pt1 | contig 72745 bp, 50 predicted proteins | sample SaaInlV_DNA_165m_FD_60375 | JGI IMG/M metagenome (GOLD analysis project Ga0066610, IMG submission 60375) | Marine microbial communities from expanding oxygen minimum zones in the Saanich Inlet - SI075_LV_DNA_165m | ecosystem: Environmental > Aquatic > Marine > Unclassified | place: British... | reverse complement strand
TTCTAGTGGTAAAGAGCTGAGGTGGGCAGAGATAATTCAAATATATCTGCCCTCTCTTATGAATAGCACTTATGATAAGAATCTTTATTTTTTCTTAGAAATTATTGTTTATGAAGTCACCGTTAGTTAGTGCTGTGATCAGCTCTGAACGTTTGGTACACCCAAGTTTATCTTTAATATTTTCAATGTGGTTGATGACTGTTCTTTGTGCCAAAAATATTTCATCGGCAATAGCTTTTGCAGTAAGCCCCTTCATAATGAACAGGGAGCATTCAGCTTCTCGTCTAGTTAATGTTATAAGACCAATGCTGGTATTTACAGGAAATTTATTTGATCCACCGAGCAATTTAGAAATATTCTCTCTAGTTATTAATTTGATCGCATCAGACCAATTCTTATCAGATAATTGTAAGATCAAAGTTCCATAGCAAATTATACTGGATACATTGTTATCTGGGTCTAGAATTGGAGCTAAGGTTAAATTGACTGCTATATTATCAGTACCAATGCTTTTGATTTCTTCGCTAACCTGAACTTCTTCTTTGGTGTTAAGAACTTGTGTTTTATAGTCACGGAAAAGGAGTACATCTCTTTGACCGAAATACTTAAGGCCGTTGCTACCTATGATTTCAGTAGAATCTTTTAAGCCAGCGAAGTTAGCAAATTTTGAATTACATCCTAAAAACATATCTTCATTTGCACTAACCCAGAATATCATTTGTGGGAAATGTCCAAGAATTTGTAAAAATTCAATATGATTAGGGGTCTGGCTAGAATATGCTTTCATTGCATCGTCCAATTTTTATAATTACATAATGGGAATTTAACTGTATTATCTAAATTTTTCAAGTAGATAGGGATTTTTATGTCTATAATTTATCTATATTGGAATATTGTGGATGATGTATGGGTAGGAAGACAAGTGGTGGTTCTGGTAAAGGCAGTAGTCAGCGTAATAAAAATAAGCCTCCAAAAAAAGTTAAATAGCGAGGCACTTTAACTGGGGACGTGGCCTCGCTAAGATTTAGGTATCACTGACGATTTCTGTTATTTCCTTATAAGCTGCTCCATCACTGTAAGTATATACAGTATTATAGGGTCGCTTTATTTAAAAGTCAATAAACAGCGTATACGTGCTATTTACTTAAATTTTGAAGTTGTCGCCTAGATAAACTTTTTTAACTTGTTCATTTGCAAGTATTTCTTCTGGTACCCCTTTGGCCATAATTTTGCCATTGCTGAGGATATAAGCGTGATCACATATGTCGAGAGTTTCGCGAACATTATGATCAGTAATCAAAATGCCAATACCCTGTTGGCTAAGAGAACTTATTGTCTCTTTAATATCTAGTATTGATATTGGATCAACTCCAGCAAAAGGTTCATCAAATAAAATAAATCTTGGGTTTATAGCAAGGCATCTCGCAATTTCTAATCTACGTCTCTCGCCGCCAGATAAACTAATACCTAGGCTTGAGCTAACATTACTTAAGTTGAAATTTTCAATCAATTCATTACAAATTTCATCTCTTTCATGTTTTGAGTGTTTGGGATTTAATTCTAAGATTGCATAGATATTGTCCCAAGTTGTTAATTTGCGAAATACAGATGGTTCTTGTGGTAAATATCCAATACCAAGTTGTGCTCTTTTATGTATGGGCATAAGAGTAATATCTTTTTCATCTAAATAGATATTGCCGTTTTCAGAGCCTGTTAACCCAAGGATCATATAAAAAGTTGTAGTTTTTCCTGCACCATTGGGGCCAAGCAAACCAACAATTTCACCACTATTAATTTCAATAGATACACCATTAACAACAGGTCGATTTTTATAACTTTTTGTAAGTGAAGATGCTTTTAGTGTGCTCATATTTACCCTTTCATACTTTTAGCAGGCAAAACTACTTTTGTTCGTTGCTTGTCCCTTTTAGGGGAAATTAGTCTCTGTTCTTCAAAATAATAAGTTAAAAACTCGCCGGTGACTGTATATCCATCTTGAGTTAATTCCGCATTACCAATAAAATCCATTTTGTCTAGTTTAGTATCGTATATGATAGTATTGGCTTTTCCTATTGCAATAGCCATAGAATTTTCATTTTTGTTAGTTAATACAGCACGCTTATTGTGACTTTTAGCAATGAAGAAATCAAAGCCTTCACCGCGGTTGTGCATATGGAGCTCATCAGAGTTCAAATCTTTAGTGCTTTGCTTGGCTTTAACATTTCCCATATAGTGAGCAACACCTTTTTTATCATCATACTCAGCATGATCTGATTCAATTTCAATTTGATTATTTTGTTTGGTTTCTGGGAGAGCATAAAGATTTGTAATACAAATAATGTAAGATAAAAAAACTAGGAAAAACTTCCTAGTTAGATTTAGGTATATACCTTGTTGAAACATTTTCAAGTATTTTAACATTTTGTGAATTAAGATTCCCAATTAAACCCTTACCTTGAATTATAAGGCCCGGTTGATTAAGTTCAACTTTTTCATCACTTTTAATATCGCTATTATCTGGGAAATAATGCAATTTATCAGTGAATAAGTCTACAGGTGTAGAGACTTGTGTTTCAAGCCTATGTATATGAACATTTTCAGATAAAATAATTTCATTAGTTTTGGTGTTATCGTCATGACTTACAACTTTGGCTTTATTTGAAATAATGTTCCATTTCCGGCCATCTTCTTTGTAAATAGTCATATTAGGATTTTTTAGTAGAGAGTATTTATCATTTTGATAATTAGTCCAGCTATTAGCAACAAGAGTATTTTTTAATGAGCCATCTTCTTTATATTGCCGCATGGTTGCATTCAACATATGCTCGTATGTTGCAACGCTATCAAAGTTACGTTTTTGTCGTTTATACAAATGGTAACCAAGCAGACTTATACCAATTATAAAAAAAGAAGCAATTATTAAGAAAACTTGCTGGATGATCTTATTCATTAATTCTATTTCTTAAAATAAGATCCGCAAATTCACGGAACGCCCCCATACCAGCGACAGTTCTTGTACAATAATCACAAATTTGTTTGATCTCATCTATAGCATGAGGGACCGTAGCACTGAATCCTGCAGCTTTTAGAAGTGTAAAGTCAGGGATGTCATCGCCAATGTAGGCTATTTCATCAAGGTTAAGATTATATTCTTTTGCCACTTCATGGCATTGCTTTAATTTATCTTTCACACCTTGATATACAAGCTCAACCCCGAGTTCTTGCATGCGTGTTTGAGTTATAGCGCTGTTACGTGCAGTAATAATACCTACGATAAGACCTGATTGTTTTAAGCTTTTAAACCCAATTCCATCCAGAGCATGAAAGGTTTTTATTTCTTCTCCAGATGCACCGTAGAATAGGCGGCCATCAGTTAAAATACCATCAACATCGCTGAGAACACATTTTATTTTATTAAGCTTTATTTTCATTATTAAGCCCTATACTAATCTGGCAGATATTAGGTCATGCATACTAAAAGCACCAATTAAGGAGCCTTTGTCATCAAGGACTGGAAAACAGTAAATTTTATATTTTTCCATTAGGTTAATAGCTTCTGATGTGCTGGTTTTGCCCGTAACATAAATAAATTTATTACTCATAACTTTAGTTATCATTTCTGTTTCAATATTGATGTTACTAGCTAAAGTTCTTCTGATATCACCATCAGTAAAGATACCAATTACTTTTTTATTACTTATAGAATCTACGATAGTCGTCATTCCAAGGTTCTTTTGGCTCATTTCAGATAAAGCTTCTTCAATGGAAGTATCTTTTACTACCATAGGCAGCTCATCATGCTGGTGCATAATATCTTTCACTGTGGTGAGTAATTTTTTGCCTAGGCTGCCACCAGGATGAAACGTTGCAAAGTCACGTTCACTAAAGCCTTTGGCTTGCAATAAGCACATGGCAAGAGCATCACCCATAGCTAAAGATGCTGTAGTGCTTGCTGTAGGGGCCAAACCGTTTGGGCAAGCTTCTTTTTCAACATGAACATTTAAGTTAATGTTAGCTTGTTGCGCTAATGCTGAATTGGGGTTGCCAGTTATAGAAACAATAGGAATTGCAAATCGTTTAAATGTAGGAATAAGTTTCAATATTTCTTCAGTTTCTCCAGAATAAGAGATAGCAATAACTGCTGATCCTGCTGGAGTTATGCCTAAATCTCCATGTAATGCTTCAACAGCATGCATAAATATTGCAGGAGTGCCGGTACTGGTCATGGTCGCAGCTATTTTTTTGCCAATATGGGCTGATTTGCCAACACCCGTTATAACAACGCTCTTTTTTGAACAAATTAATAATCTACAGGCTTTGATAAAATTATCATCGATCCGATCTGCAAGTTTTCTAACTGACGCAGATTCAATTTCTATAACACTCAATGCTGTATTGATTAGCTCTTGATTATTGATTTCCATAGGTACAATATCCGATGTGGTAGTTTTACCGGACATTCTAACAAAATTTTTCTTTTAGCTATATAAAAAAAAGGTTATTGGCATAATAAATCTTATATGAACATCACTTGTTTGATTTCAAACTAAATGGAGGTAGTCAATAACTAGTAGGCATGACATGATTGTGATTATTATTCGCCTCCAGAGGCAGAAGATCTACAGTTGTGCGGAGCATATTGTATATGGCCAGTAGATGTGCACTGCCAGGTTATCATGCCGCCTTTATCTTCTGGGATATAATCTATATTTAAATTAAAAGAGCTCTTGCCACTTTCTTCAAATATAAAGGAAACAACACCGTCATTTCTCATCTCATAGCGCTCTAATATACCCTCTGAGTCTATTTCATCACCAGTTAGCCCAATGCTTTCTAAATTTGAGGGGAATGAGCCTGCTTCATTATAATACTCAACCACTTTAGTTTTGATTCTGACTAAGGGGGTGAGACCTGAAGTTACTTCTGCTTTGTTAATATAATCACTGTAGCTGGGTAGAGCTATGCCTGCCAAGATTCCTATTATCGCAATAGTTATAAGCAGCTCTATAAGCGAGAAAGCCTTATGTTGATATTTCCACATAGAATACCCAAAATGTTCGTTTGACTAACTTATAGTCTAGCTCAATTTGTAGTGTATCGTAGTTAAATAACCATTTTAATCAACATTAATAACCTTCATTCTTGCATGATAAGAGTCTTTCAAAGCATTAGCTTCTTCTAAGGTTATATTACTTGCTGCCAAATTATTATCTACCCAACATTCGTAGGTGGCAACAGGAGTTTGCGAACGTAAACCATAGTCGAGTTTTCTTTCTAGGTCGTCGGTTTTTATGGTTAGAAGAAAAGCTTCCTCTAGGTCTACAAGCGGATGACTTCTCAAATCTACATCTTTAGCAACTAGAGATCTGATATAAGAGTTTTCAGATATTACTTGGGCTAAATATTTAGTAGTTTTATCGGTAGGGGCTTTTATTGGTATGCCAAAAGGCATTAGCAAAGCTCGTAGTTTAAATTTTAAAAATAGATTGGGTAGATTGTCGATGATTTGTGCGACTGATTGCCAAAATTCATTAAGCAATGATTCTATGCACCATGATGCTAAGACTTTTTCTTCATTAGCATGTTCGCTATCATGTAATCGTTTAACACAACAAGAAGCTAAATATAAAGTGGACAAGCAATCAGCAAGTCTAGCTGAGATCATCTCTTTATGTTTTAGTTTGCTTGTGTAAATCATAAGGCATGCATCACTTAAAACACTAAATGCTGCTGAAGCCCATTCTATATTGCGGATGTTTTTGCTTTTATATAAACCTTTTTTCAGGGATAAAAAATGTGAACATGATAGTGCACACCAGAATGCTGTAAAACTATTTTTGATGATACTTGAAATGTATTTCAACATAACTGTATCAAATTTTGCAATTGATAGATCATCTATGGGGCCATCTAGTAATTCGGTTATAGTTAATATGTAAGGATGGCATCGTAGGGCACCTTGGCCATAGATGATCATATTTCTGGTTAAAATATTAGCACCTTCAACAGTAATTGCGACGGGGGTGTTAATATAATGATCTGCAATATAATTTTTCTTTCCCATCATAATAGCTTTTCCGCCATGAATGTCCATAGCGTTTAATGCACAAACTCTGCCTCGCTCGGTTAATTGATATTTTAGTATCGCTCCTAAGACACTAGGTTTGTGTCCGGCATCAATAGCTGCTGCGGTTAATAACGATGCAGCCTCAGATAAATAGGCAGCACCAACAGTTTGAGCAAGTACAGCTTGAATACCTTCAAATTTGGCTAAAGGTTGTTTAAATTGTTTTCTAATTTTTGCATATGCTCCGCTAGTAACAGATAGAGCTTTGATAGCTCCAGTAGCAGATGATGGTAGAGATATTGCTCTACCACAAGATAGACACTCAACTAACATTTGCCATCCACAACCTGCCATATTTTTGCCGCCAATAATCCAGTCTATTGGAATGAAAACATTTTCACCTGATGTTGGGCCATTTTGGAACACTGCAGTAAGTGGTTTGTGGCGTTTACCAATTTGTATCCTACTATGATTAGTTGGAATAAGTGCACAAGTTATACCGATATCTTCGATGTCGCCAATGAGACCCTCAGGATCATAGAGTCTAAATGCAAGGCCAAGTACTGTTGCAATAGGGGCTAAGGTGATATATCTTTTTTCCCAACTTAGTTCAATGCCAATAATCTCCCGCCCCTTATGCATTTGTTTTTTGATAATGCCGTAATCAGTTATTGAAGTAGCATCTGAGCCAGATTCAGGTGATGTAAGGGCAAAGCAGGGAATTTCGTCACCTACAGCAAGCTTTGGTAAGTAATAGCTTTTTTGTGCATCTGTTCCATAGTGAATTAACAACTCAGCAGGACCTAAAGAATTAGGTACGGCTACGGTACTGGCAACACTGAAACTACGGCCAGCTATTTTTGACAGAATTTTAGAGTGAGCAAGTGCAGAGAAGCCTAGACCATTGAATTCTTTCGGAATTATAAGCCCAAAAAATTTGTTTTGTTTGAGATATATCCACATATTTTCTGGCAGGTCGTTAAGTTTTTCACTTTGTTCAAAATTATCAATCATTTCACAAAGAGTTTGTACTTCATGATCAAGAAAACTTTGTTCTCTTGCAGTTAATTCAGGTTTGGGGAATTTTAGCAGAGACTCCCAGTTAGGAGAGCCAGAGAATAAATCTTTATCCCACCAGGTTGTACCAGCTTTTAGGGCAACTTGTTCTGTTTCAGATATTTTTGGCATTAATTTTTTCATTTGTTCCATGATGATTTTGGTTATCAAGTCCCGACGCCAGCTGTTTTGAGTGATAATGAGACCTATGCCACTAAGTAATATGAGTGTAACTGTGGTAATGAATCCCCCTGTGATATTGAGAGAGTATGATAGGAGTGAAAATACGACAGTGAGTGTAAAGAAAAGCTCACGTTTACATTTGAAATAAAATAACAAGCCAATAAAATTTATAAAAACAAAAAACCAGATTATTAGTTGCATTTTTTTCCCTTAACCTGAAATAGGTTTTAAATATAACACACCTTGGCTTAATTCGTTGTAGGATAATTTCTGAAAATTTTAGTTGTTATGCTACACTGTAGGGCGAACAATTTCATTTAATAAAAGAGGTTTTATATTATGTATTTAAAGAATTCCTTGAAGCTTGCTCTGCTTCTTAGTTCTGTAGCTGGATTGGCAAATGCTAATGATTATGGATTAAAATTTCAGCCATACCTTGGTGTTGATATTCAATCTGCTAAATGGGGATTTGAAGATACTTATGGTAAAGGCCATATTCCGAAAAGTGCAAAACAAGGGCATGTCTATTTTGGGGTTCAAGTACATGATTATTTAGCCTTAGAGTTAGGTTATGAAGCGTCACAGAAAAAAACTAATACTATGAGTCTTGCCGTAGGCGGAGCTAATGTAGTTGGAGCCGTAGTTACAGCAGATCAAGCCGATTCAAACAATCATTTTAGTATTAGTCAGCAAGCGGTTAATTTTGATCTTGTACCACAAATTAAAATTCCTGGCCATGAAGAAATCACTGTCTTTGGTGTGGTTGGTGTTTCTATTGAAAATATTAATGCAGGATTATCTTTAACTACTCTTCCTGATGGTACAGGTGCTGATACAAGGAAAAGTCAGATATCACAAAAAAATAAAAATATTTTAAGACTAGGTGCTGGGGCTAAATATCAATTTTCTGATAATGCTGGGGTTAAGGTATCAGCTGTTTGGAAAAAATGGGGTGGTTATAATAATATGACTGGTGCTGCTGAAGTTTATCATGGTAGATCTTTTGATGCGCTTACAGCACGTATGCGTAATGGTTATCAATTTGGCCTTGGTGTATATGCTGCAATCTAAAATCTAAATATTAAAATTCATGGGCCAAATTGTTGGCCCAGATGCTTCTTTTTCCCTTGCAAACATTGCTAACCCTTGATATTTTATAGGCGGATCTGCTAAACTTCATCACAAATGATATATCAATTATTCATTAATAATAACTAATAAAGTGTACATACAAATAATAATTAATAAAGTGTACATACAAATAATAATTAATCTAGAGGATCATTCGCCATGGCAGCTACAGAGCTTGATATTATCAAGGAATCTATTCGTAAAAAAATAGAAGCATTTTACTTGGATGCTAGAGACGGTGATGTAGATGTAGATGTAGATGATAGAACAGCTTTTATAGATGGAATTATAGGTATATATCTTGCTCCTCAGCATGAGCAAATAGTTCTTTTATTAAGAGAAAAAGAGGATTTTTCCAGAGCGTTAGAACAGCAAATAGCAATTGCTACAACTAGAAATGAAGCACTTGCTAGACAGATCCTCACATCAGGAGAAGAGTGTGATTTGGTACGAAAGGAAGCACGAGAGCAATGTGATTCAATTGATAGAGATGCAAAAATAAGAATTGAAGATGCAGAAAAACGAGTCCAAGCGGCGGAAGTTAAATATGGAAAATCCTCAATGCAAGTATCTTATTTAACCGTAGAGTTAGATCGTTTACGAGATGATGTCATTGTTAAATTAGAATCAGCAGAAGAGGTTTCAAGAGCCAGCTTAGAAGTATTAAATAAAGAAAAAGTTAAATTGATTTCAGAAAAATCTGATTTAGAATTATCAATTAATGAGGAGACAAAACGTTATAAGAGCGTAGAAGCAAGTCTCAAGGAGCTGGGAAAAGAGTTTAGACAATCAAGGGAAGATAATATTGCTCTGAGAAAAAATGTTGCTGAGCTAACAGCAAGATTAGAAGAAGAGCTAAAAGTAAATAAAGCTAAATTAGCAGAAGAGTTACTTCGTGCACAAGCTGTGATTGAAGCAGAAACAGTTAGAAGAGTAGAAGCAGAAGCAGAGACTGTTGAATTAAGAAGGCTTTTGGCTGAAGCACAGAGTACTATTGCTAAAGTATCTGCAGTAGCTAATACAGTTCCCGCAGTTAGAAATAAACTTAGTGGAATAATTTAGCAATTCCACCATTAGGGCCTTTACATATAATAAGAGGTATGTCTGATATGGCGTATCTAAGTCATTAATCTAAAATGAAAATATAAAGTATTTTTAGAGTGATCGACTTTGCGCCCGTTGAAACTATATACAATTACAACACTGCTTCTAATGTCCCTAGTACTGGGGATACTTTATATGTTGCCTTTTATTTACTTCACTAAGGCTGTTGATTCCTTTGCAAACTGGTTACCACAAGGTCGGATAGTTACTAATATCAATGCTAAATTAAATGGTGTAACGATAAATGGTACAGGTATTGGAGTGTATCTTACCCATCAGTGGTTACATGGACCTAAAGAATTTTTATTTAAAGGCAATTGGGTCAAAAATATTGCTAAGATGCGCACCACAGGCACTGTTAATGATTTAAATATTATCGCTACTACATATCTGCATTGGAATTTAACAACCACTACTGTTTGGGAGACTAAAGAGCAAGACAAGTACAATACTAATGGGCTGATTTTGCAAAAAGTATCAGGGATAATAAAAAAAATTGATGATGATATTTTAATTTCTTGGAATATGGAGAAGCCTTGTTGGCACAACGCACAAACAGCTATTTGTGCACGAGAACTTAATGGTAATAGTGTGTTTTCTGATAGACAATGGGAGCATAGTTTAAAGTCACCTAGTATTATAATTACTAACAACACTACTCCTAATATACAGATAGATGGTTTACAGTTATTATCACATATGAAAGTAGAAGATTTTATACAAGGTAATTTTGATATTTATTTTGATAAACTGTTGATAGGACAAGAAAAATATAAGCAAGGAATATTGGCTCTATCAATTGAAAAATTAAAAACCTATGTTGTTAATGATGTTATCTTTGGTCGTGATTATAGAATAAACAATGATGCTATAATCAATATTCATGAGGCATCACTCAGTAGTGATTTAGATAAATATAATGTTGTAGCTAAGATACAAAACCAACATATAACAATTAAGGGGCGTGTTCCCAAAAATGCAATTGTAAATATTTTGGAACAAGATATTAAAACTGCTATGACATTAGATTTGAAAAGTTACGATTTAAGCTTAGATGGTGATAATATGCCTCTCCCACAACTAAGAACTATTTCAAGCTCTAGTCGTGAACTTAATCATAGAGTTAATACCACAATAGCAAGCATGGTTAATCAAAATTATATTGGTAGACACCAAGACCAATATTTTATAAACATTGAATTTTATAACGGAAATCTGAAACTTAATAAAACATATTAGATTGCAAACTCTTCTTCATTCAAATGCTTTAATTTATATAACATGGTATGTGCTTGACGTGGTGTTAGATTGTCTATATCTAAAGATTCAAGAAATGTTTGTGCCTGAGTTATTTTAGGCTCAGGGTTATCTTGTTTAGGTGGTGGCCCTTGAGAAGGCTCTTCACTTAAACTGATTAATTTCTTTTTGGCATTATTGATTAAAGTGGTTGGTAATCCTGCCATTTTTGCTACTTGGATACCGAAGCTACGTTGAGCTGCTCCATCTTTTATTTGATATAAAAATACAATCTCATCATTTTTTTCCATTGCTGTTACATGAATATTTACTATATTGGGATATAGTTCTGGCAATGAAGCAAGTTCAAAATAATGAGTTGCAAATAAAGTCATTGATTTATTATTTTCTATTAAATGTTGTGATATAGCCCAGGCAAGAGATAGTCCATCAAAAGTACTTGTTCCACGACCAATTTCATCTAAAAGAACTAAGCTTGAAGGGGTTGCATTATTGATTATATTTGCAGCTTCGACCATTTCAACCATGAAAGTTGAGCGTCCACCAGCTAGATCATCACTAGCACCAATCCTAGTAAATATTTTATCTATATCTCCAATAGTGGCAGCTTCTGCAGGCACATAGCAACCAATATATGCCATAATAACTATTAGTGCACATTGACGCATAAATGTAGACTTACCTCCCATATTAGGACCGGTAATTATATGCATCTGTCTAGAATCATTGATGTTAATATTATTGGCAATGAACTGTTGATCGATACAAACGTCAAGTACAGGATGACGGCCTTTATCTATTTTCAGTAATAATCCTTTAACTATTTTGGGTTTAACCCAGGAATGTTCTTGGGATTTGATTGATAAATTTGTTAATACATCTAAGTAAGAAATAGCTTTGGCTGTGATGGTTAGTTCACTAGTGAAGTTTTGTAATTGAACTATTAGATTATTATATAGTTTTTTCTCAAGGGCTAGAGCTTCGTCTTGAGCTCTTAATATTTTATCTTCATAGCTTTTCAGCTCTGGAACAATAAATCTTTCAGTATTCTTCAACGTTTGACGTCTATGATAATTTGTAGGAACAGTTTTGCTTTGGCCACGACTGATTTCAATATAATAACCATGAACTCTATTATATGCAACTTTCAATGAGGATAATCCTGTGCGTTCTTTTTCTTGTTTTTCTAATTTTAAGAGGAAGTTATTGCCATCTTCATTTATATTATGCAGCGCATCAAGTTCACTATTATAGCCATCTTTTATTACGCCACCATCACGTATGGTCAAAGGTGGCGATTCGACAATAGCATTTTGAAGAAGTTTTAATAATTTAGAAAAAGGTTTGATATCATCAGTTAAGCTACATAATTTATCGCTGGATAGGTTTTTGAGATGACTTTTAATTTGAGGTAATTTTTGCAATGCTTTCTTTAGACCAAGAAGATCACCTGGTCTAGCGCTACCTATAGCAATACGAGTTAATATACGCTCAAGATCACCAAATCCTTGCATGTCTTTAGCAATGAGAGAATTAGTTCCAGTAGTAATCAGCTCTTCAATAGCTTTATGATGGGCTGTGATCCTAGCTTTATCTCTGTATGGCTGGTTTATAAATTTTGCTAACAATCTGCTACCCATTGGGGTCTTGCAACTATTTAATACTGTGAAAAGAGTATTAGAATTACCACCTTGCATATTTTTAAGTAATTCTAAGTTAATGCGAGAGTAGCTATCAATTCCAAGATATTGTTTATCATTTAGAATGGTTATATCTTTTATATGCCCCAGATCATTAAATTGCATATCTTTGGTATATTTTAATACTAAGGCACATGCTAACTTATGTGCTTTGGTAAGGTTTTTAGTATTGATATCTGAAAAGTGTGCGTCAAAAACATTGAGGCATAAATTTTTCCCAAATTTAATGGGATCAAGAGTAATAACATTATTGCTGTTAAGTTCGAGATTTTGTAGAATTTCAATATCAGTTATAACAATTTCTTGTGGAGTGAATCTTGCTAGTTCATCAAACACAAAATCAGATTTTTTGCCGTAACTCGTATATAGCTCACCCTGGCTTACTTCTAGTAAAGATAGGGCATAACCATCAGAGTCTTTAACTATTGCCATTACATAATTACTGCTAGATTCTTCAAGGAAAATCTCATCAGTTACGGTTCCGGGAGTTAATATTCTAACAACATCTCGATCTACAGGTCCTTTGGATGTGGCTGGATCCCCAATTTGCTCACATATAGCTATGCCTTTGCCATGTTTTAATAATTTTGCAAGATAGCCATCAGCTGAATGGAATGGCACACCAGCCATTGGGATTGGTTCTCCAGCTGACTTGCCGCGAGCGGTTAAGGTTATTGATAGTAGCTTAGATACCTCTCTAGCATCGTCATAAAATAACTCATAGAAATCACCCATTCGATAGAAAAGGAAATACTCCTTGTAATTTTCCTTAATTCTTAAGTATTGCTGCATCATCGGGGTATGTTCTGTCATCAAACTTCCTACAATTTAATAATTTCTTTTGGCGCATTCTAGCATAACATTGAGATGAAGCTGATAATGAATTAGAATACAAGTTACTTAACTGTTTAAAGGTGATTTGGAATGAGCAAGAATAATTTAGAAACTATTTACTTAAAGGATTATAAGGAGCCAAGTCATGAGGTTAAGAATATAAATCTTGAAGTAAGTATCAATGATAATTTTACTAAAGTAACAAATACTTCAACGTGGAGTGCATTAACATCGACAAATGTTTTAACCCTTCATGGTGAAGAATTAGAGTTAGTAAGTTTAAAAGTAAATGGTAATGAGTATAGTCAGTATACTAAAAATACAGCAACTCTTGAAATTAATGGTTTAGACAATGATTTTGAGCTTGAAATTGTAACTCACATTAAGCCTAAAGAAAACACATCGTTAATGGGGTTGTATGCATCCAAAAGTATGTATTGCACTCAGTGTGAAGCAGAGGGATTTCGTAAAATCACTTATTATCTAGATAGACCGGATGTCATGAGTAGTTTTACGACTAAAATTATAGCTTGTCGAGAGAAATATCCAGTATTATTATCGAATGGTAATTTGGTTGATAAAGGGCTTTTAGATAATAATTTGCATTATGCAACATGGGTTGATCCACACAAAAAGCCAAGCTATTTATTTGCAATGGTTGCAGGTGATTTAGTTTCAGTTGAAGATAACTTTTTAACTGTATCAAATAGATTGGTTACATTAAAGATTTTCGTTGAACGTGAAAACTTAACAAAAACTGCACATGCATTAGCTGCATTGAAAAAATCAATGGTTTGGGATGAAGATAAGTATGATCGAGAGTACGATCTTGATATTTATATGGTGGTTGCAGTAAATGACTTTAATATGGGAGCTATGGAAAATAAAGGACTAAATATTTTTAATTCAAAATATGTGCTAGCAGATCCACAGATAGCAACTGATAAAGATTATGCACATATAGATAGAGTTATTGGCCATGAATATTTTCATAATTGGTCTGGAAATAGAGTTACCTGTAGAGATTGGTTCCAATTAAGTTTAAAAGAAGGTTTTACTGTTTATCGAGAACAGCAATTTGTTGAGAATATTACTGGCTCACCAGTTACTAGAATTGAACAAGTGAAACTTTTGAGGTCTAGACAATTTGCTGAAGATAGCGGTCCTATGGCACATCCTATACGGCCTTCATCATTTGTGGAAATTAATAATTTTTACACGATGACTGTTTATGAGAAAGGCTCAGAAGTAATTAGAATGATGGCTACTCTATTAGGACCTAAAGTATTCAAAAAGGCTTGCAATGAATATTTTGCGCGTTTTGATGGTATGGCTGTAACAACAGATGATTTTGTAACTGTTATGCAAGAAGTAAGTGGTATTGATTTAGGGCAATTCAAACTTTGGTATTCTCAGGCTGGGACTCCAGTTATAAATATTACAACAAAGTATGATGCTAATTCAAAAGAATATACTTTTAATATTGAACAGATAATACCAAGTACACCTGATATGCATGTAAAACAACCTATGCATATACCATTTGCTTTTGGTTTGCTTAATAGTGAGGGGAGTGATATTACTGAGACGCAAATGTATAATATAAAATCAGCGACAGAAGTAATAAAAATAGAGAACATTGCTGTAAAGCCAGTACCTTCTTTATTACGTAATTTTTCTGCTCCAGTAATAGTGAATTATGATTACTCTGATTCAGAGTTATTGCATTTGCTAGAACATGATAGTGATGACTTTAACCGTTGGGATGCTGGACAATCGTTGTATGCTAATATAATGCAAAGAGCACTAGCTACTCCACAGGATGCAAAAGTAATATTTGAAAATAATGAGTTACACATAGGTATTGCAAAAATATTAGAAAATACATCTATACATACGTCGTTGAAATCACAATTATTGTCAATTCCTTCAATGGATGATCTTATTAACCGTTGCAATGAAATAGACCCAAGTTTACTAATGCAGCTACGACACAGCTTCTTAAATACTATAGCTTGCAAACATAAGGATGCCCTACATAGTATTTATGAAGGTGTTGATTCTGCAATTACAAGATATTCATATAATGATGTAGATGCTGAACAAAGGTGCTTGAAAAATACAGCTCTTTCATTCCTTGTTTGTACTGGAGATACTGATTACATAGAGTTAGCACTTTCTCAATATGCTAAAGCTGATAATATGACAGATCAATTTGGTGCGCTAGTTGCGATAAATAATGTTGCTTGCGAGCAACGCAAGACACTACTTGAAGAGTTTTATCTTAGATGGGCGCATGAGCCGTTAGTAGTTAATAAATGGCTTGTATTAGAGTCTTGTTCTGAGCTAAATAGTGCCTTTGAACGAGTGCTGGAGATAAAAAATAGTGAAAGATTTGATATTTCTAACCCTAATATGGTGTATTCACTAATCGGAGGATTTTGTTCTGCTAATCATGGGCAGTTTCATCGCGATGATGCTAAACCATATCAATTTTTAGAAGAGACGGTTATTGAGCTGGATAAAATGAACCCCCAAGTGGCCGCAAGAATGCTACAACCATTTACAAGGTATGAAAAATATAATAAGTCTAGACAAGAACAAATAGTTATTCATTTACGAAATTTATCTAAGCATAAACTATCAACAGACATTGGTGAAATAATTGCGAAGAGTTTGAAAAATGCCTAAAACAGTCGTTACTATAAATATCCCTGAGAAAGAAATTTTAAAGTATTACTCAGGGGTTGCTAAAAATATTCTTGCCCCAGACATAAATGGAGTTCACATACAGTTTCCAGCCTCAATTTTAAGATCGTTTGTGACTAAAGAGGGTATTCAAGGAACATTTGAAATTGAGTTTGATAATAATGGAAAAATGCAGCAAGTTAGAAGATTGTAATAACCTTCAAGAATTGACAGGTAAAGTACTTTTCACGAAGTTAACCTCAGAAAAACTAAAAGTGATTGCTCATGTGAAAGATCTTAAAACACGAGGAGAGCTTGATTTTTCTCGCGTTCCTGCTTCTGGTTATATCGATTTTGATAGAGAAGATAAGCCAGAGTTAGTTAGTTTGAATAAGGTAGTAAAGAGGAAGATAAATTCTCTTATTGGACGGTGTGCCTTGATTCATGCTGTAGCACACATAGAGTTTAATGCTATTCATTTGGCTGCAGATGCAATATATAGATTTGATATGATGCCAGAACAATTTTATTTAGATTGGTGCCAGGTAATGATAGAAGAAGCTAAACATTTCTGTATGTTGTCTGATTATCTTAATACGTCTAATTATAAATATGGTGACTTTGTTGCACATAATGGATTATGGGAAATGGCACAAAAAACTGCACATTCTGTAACTATTAGAATGGCTCTGGTTCCTAGACTTTTAGAAGCAAGGGGGCTTGATGTAACACCTGGAATTATAGAAAAATTCAAAACTATTAAAGATGATAAAGCAGTGGCAATATTAGATACTATCTTTATTGAAGAAATTGGTCATGTTAAAATTGGTAATCGTTGGTATAATTATTGTTGCAAAGAGAATGGTTTTGAACCAATTTCTTACTTTAAAAATTTACTAAACAAATATGCCAAGAATTTCATACGTGAGCCAATTTATGATGATGCACGCCTTGAGGCAGGGTTTAGTACTGCTGAATTAAATATGTTGCATGAAATTGCAACTATTAATGAATAGGATAAATTGATAGGAATCATGCAATATTTAGACGAATTTTATAATGGTATGAAGCTGTTGATGAGTAACAGTAAGTTAGCTGTTGTTGAGATAGAGCCAGATATCTACAGCCTTAGACCTGAACCTTTTATTGATACAAAAAAATATGCCTTTATTGCAATAACTCATGGCAACGAAATTTCAGGTTTAGGTGTGTTTATAACATTTATTCAGATGCTTTTTAATGATGAAATGAACTTAGTGATGAAATATATCTTATACTTAGTAACAAAAAATCCTATCTAAATGGCATACGATTCATTGAGAATGATTTAAATAGAAGTTATGGAGCAGAGCATAGTATTAGTTAAGAAGAGGTACGTGCTATTACCATCAGGAAAGTATTAGATTTATATGCGATGTCAGTGTTGACTTGCATCAAACAGTTGGGTCGACATTAACACCAATGTTCATAATGCCTGATAGAAAACATTGTTATACATATGCTGTTGAATTAAATGTAAATTTACGAATATTATTTAATCCAATAAAAGGAAAAGCTACGACGAGGAGCTCTTATATGGGCTTGAAAAATAAAATTGGTCTAACTGTTGAACTAGGTAGTTATGGCATGAATGCAAATGACATAGATCTAGGTATAAACATAATTAGTGAAATTCTTGATAATATTAAAAACACTCAAGTAAAGACTAAGCAATTAATACTTGTTGTCACTTATCATAAAGATAATATGCAGAACATATGTTGCATATGATTCAGGTGTTTCGAATATGATGTTGGTTAATGAATGTCAAAAAATAGGTACGATAGATAATAAGCCACTTACTATTGAACAATCTGGATATTTATTACTATATCCAGAAGTAATGATAAACAATACAGATTTGCCTGCATCTGGAATTTATATTATTTGTCAGGAACCAAATGCAGAATATCTAAATGATTTGAGATGATAAAATATAACTATTATAATAATATAAATCTATAATGAGTTTTGTCCAAAATTGATGTCCAGATATGAAATATTAGCATTCAAAATTATTTATGCATATAAGCACACTATTAAGCATAATAAATATTAAAATTGCATGTACTTGTAAGTATGTACTCGAGAAATTAAAATAATTAATGTATAGTGACGTTGGAATTGCTCCAATACTATTTGTCGTGACAGTTGCTAATGTTTTTTTCTTGTGACTTTGCTCGGACAATAATACCTAAATAGTTTAGATGCTATATTTCGGGTGATTACCACTATTTATATAACCAAGACTTTTTAGCTTTAAACTGAATATGCAACATCGGAATATTTATGCTAATCTTTCAATACTATTTACTATTTTTTGAAATACAAATAACCTTAAAGTCGTATATGCTTAAATATTTAAAAAATATTTTTTTGTTTATTGTAATGCTTGTGCTAACAAATACCGCCCTAGCAAATGAGCAAAAAGTACATCTGCTAATTGAACAAACACTTGGCAATTCCATTGATATTAAGAATGTTTCAATTCTAAGCGGCGGCCTTACTAATTTAACCTATAAAGTACAGTGGCAGAAATTATCACTAGTTGTGCGTATTGGTCGTTTAAATCCAGAAGAATTATTCATTGATCGAGAGTTAGAATTACAATTTATAAGATATGCAAACTTCTTAGGCATTGCTCCTAATATTTTATATGCAGCTCCTAAACAAGGGGTTATGATATCTGAATTTATAAATGGAGATGTACTAACATCACGAGATATAAAGAAACCTTTAATTATGAAAAAAGTTGTTGAACAGATAAAGCAATATCAAAAATTCCAACAGCCTTTTGAAGATAAACATGCACTTTTTCATCGTATACAACATTTAATTCAACAGCTTAAAAGTCAACAATTTGAAATACCAGAGGCTTATATCAAAGCATATAATTGGTCTGAAAATTTAGAATCTAAAAGAGTTAAATCTAAATTTTCTGTTGCAACACACTATGATTTGTTTTCTGGTAATATGCTCTTGAGTGGAAAAAAAATAAAATTTATCGACTGGGAGTATGCTGGCTGGGGCGAGCCATATATTGATATTGCGTTAATTGCAGTAATAGACAATCTCAATATGAAAGAGCAGCGAAAGCTCTTTGAATTGTATAAACCAAATGCTCGAAATGAAGAATTTGAAGATTTTTCAAACCTTTGTTTGCAGGCTAGAGTATATGTGGCAATATGGTCTTTATTTCAAAGCTATTGTGTTGAACCTGAACTTTGTGAAACTTATATAAATCTAGCTAACGAGCGCATAGAAAATTTTTGGAAATTGGTTCAAGAAGAGGTATAGCTTGATTGTAAGGTTATGAGAAGTATACTGCTAAGAAATTGATATCTCTGAATACTTAACCTTAAATATAAAAATTCATAAGATTTAAGAATAGCAAAACTTTTACACAAAATAGATGACATTATATTTTCATGGTTTAGTTTATTAGTAGTATTTAATTAGCTTAGATGAGGCATTTGAATCAATAAGCAGTATTTCAGCACTCTGGTGCCAATCTCCCAGAACTATTCTTTTAGTTTTGCCTTCATATTCATGTGTTTTGGGCTTATGAGTATGTCCATGGATTAGAGTAGTACATTTATAGTCAGATAACATTTTTTTTGCGAAGTTGTCATTCACATCAAATATATTGTTATTTGTTTGTATAGGTTTTTCTTTTTCTTTGCGTAGCTCTGTGGCAACTTTGTAACGAAAGGATTTTGGTAATGATAAAAATAAATTTTTAATCACTTTGTTGCGTGCGACCTTTCTAAATAATTGATAATTTTTATCAAAAGTGCATAAAGAATCTCCATGGCTTAGTAAAAATTGTGAGTTATTAATATTTAAGACAAACGGATCTGGAAGCAGAGAAAGATTAGCTGTATTTAAGAAGTCGTTGCCAATAAGAAAGTCTCTATTGCCATGCATAAAATAAATGTGTGGAATAAATTGTTTTAAATGATTTATTTTATCTGCAACATTCTGATGATACTCTGATGCGGTATCATCACCAATCCAATATTCAAAAAAATCTCCAAGAATATATAAACTTAAAAGTTTGTCTTTATAGTCATTGATAAATTTGTTGAACAAAGTATCACTGTCGCTATTCTGGTATAAATGTAAATCAGAGATGAAACAGTGATACATGTGCTTTAGTTTATCCTATTCCTGATGTTCAGGTTCCTGTACTTTAACAGAAAGTATAGAAACTGGATCGATAGGTACATCTGAGTGACCTTGGCGGAATGTGGTTTTAACTTTACCAATTTTTTCTATGATGTCTAATCCTTCTACTACTTTTGCAAATACACAATATCCCCAGCCATCTTGTGTTTCCGATGTATGGTTTAAAAAATTGTTATCAGTCAAGTTGATGAAAAATTGTGATGATGCTGAGTCAGGATCTGGGGTTCTAGCCATTGAAAGAGAGCCTTTAATATTAAGACCAGATTTGTTAGCTTCATTTTTGATAGAATCATTTGTCTGTTTTTCAGACATGTCTTCTAACATGCCACCACCTTGAACAACAAATCCTGGGATAACTCTATGAAAGATAGTTTCATTATAGAAACCAGAGTTTATATAATCTAAAAAATTATTTGCTGTAATTGGGGTGTTTTCCATGTCTAGCTCTATAATAATATCGCCAAATGATGTTTTCATTTCGATAGTCTTTGGCATCTTATGCTCCTAATTCTAATATACTTAGTTAGACTAATTCTAACATGAATATTAAGTGTTTATAACAACTATTACAGGTATAGTATTTTCCCTGTGTTTGCTACTTGAATCATCTTAAGGTAACATGATTTTACGTAATATTTTATTTAAATTCCAGGGTTTTATTCTATGAAAGCAAGATTTGCTCCTAGTCCTACAGGTTTATTACACTATGGCAATATCAGGACCGCATTATTTAACTATTTATTAGCAAGAAAACAAACTGGTGAGTTTGTACTAAGAGTTGAAGATACAGATTTATCTCGGTCTAAAGATGAATATATCGATGCCTTGAAAGACGACTTAATTTGGTTAGGTATGGAGTGGACTGATATTTATAGACAGTCTGAGCGCTCTAGTTTATACGATAAATATTTTTCTGATCTTGAATCTAACGGTGACGCATACCCATGTTTTTGTTCACCAGAGCAGCTAGCTCTTTCAAGGCGGGCTCAATTAGCATCTGGTAAACCTCCTAGATATTCTGGCACCTGTAAAAGTTTATCAAAAGATGAAATTGATAAAAAAATTGCTCAAGGCTTAAAACCAACCTTAAGATTTATTGTAGGTAATGATGAAATCATAGAATTTGAAGATTTAATAAAAGGACCACAAAAGTTTTGTGGACATGATATTGGTGACTTTATTGTAAGGCGGGCTGATGGCAGCGCTGCATTCATGTTTTGTAATGCTGTTGACGATGCTGATATGTCCATGACGCATGCATTGCGTGGAGAAGATCATCTTACTAATACCCCTAGACAAATTTTAATTTTAAAAAAATTAAATCTACTTGCTCCTAAATATGGGCACTTTCCATTGATTATTGGTGAAGATCGTTCCCCATTGTCAAAAAGAAATGGTAGTGAAACCATTATTTCTTTGCGTGAACAAGGTTATATGCCTGAGGCTGTAATAAATTATTTAGCAAGATTAGGTCACACTAGCTATCCAAATACTCTAATGTCAATGGATGAGTTGGCTGAGCAATTTGATTTAACTAGTATTAGTCGTTCGCCGGCAAGACATGATAAAAGTCATTTACTACACTGGCAAAAAGAATACATTCTTTCCTTAACTACAGATGAGTTCAAAGAATTATTGTTGCCTAAGCTAGATAGTGGTTACACAAGAATTTCTGAATTCGCATCTATGATACAACCAAATATACTATATGTTAATGATGTGAATACTTGGGTAGATTCACTATATGAGGGTGATTTTATTATTACAGATAATGAGCTTGTAGTTGTACAAGAGGCAGGAATGTCATTTTTTGAAATTGCAGTCAAATCAGCTGGTTTGAGCTATAAAGATTTTATAGATGGAATGAAAGAGCAGCTAGGAGTTAAAGGTAAAAAATTATTTATGCCAGTACGTGTAGCGTTAACTGGGTATCAACATGGTCCTAAACTTGAACAAATATTTACATTTTTAGGTCAAGAAGAACTGAAAAAACGTTTTGCAGCAGCATTAAAATTAATTGGATTATAAATGTGAAAATATATAATACTGTTACAAGAAAAAAAGAAGAATTTACCCCATTAGTAGCTAATGAAATTGGATTATATACCTGTGGAATAACCGTGTATGATTTATGTCACATTGGTCATGCTAGGACATTTATTGCCTTTGATACGATTGTTAAGTACCTTCGTTATCGGGGATATTCAGTGAATTATGTCCGAAATATTACTGATATTGATGATAAAATTATAAAACGTGCCAATGAGCAAGGAATTTCATCAACAGCCCTTGCTGTTAAGTATATCGATGCTATGCATGAAGATATGGATGTCTTAGGTTTAACTAGACCTGACCATGAGCCTAGAGCAACACAGTATATGAAAGAGATGATTGAACTAATAACTGGTTTGATTGATAAAGGTTATGCTTATGCTGCAGATAATGGTGATGTGTACTATTCCGTTCATAAAAAAGAAAATTATGGTCAACTGGTAGCATATAGGAAGTTAGATGATTTAAAAACTGGTGCTCGTATTAGCGTAAATGATAATAAAAATGACCCATTGGATTTTGTTTTATGGAAAAGTGCAAAACCTAATGAGCCATCATGGGAGTCACCATGGGGTTCAGGTCGGCCTGGATGGCACCTTGAGTGCTCCGCAATGTCAATGTCAATTTTAGGGCAAACATTTGATATTCATGGCGGTGGTTATGATTTGATTTTTCCACATCATGAAAATGAATGTGCTCAATCTGAGGCTTTCTCTGGTAAGAAGTTTGCTAAATATTGGATGCATGTTGGATTTATGCAAGTTAATGCGGAAAAGATGTCTAAATCGTTAGGTAATTTTGCAACAATTCGAGATGTTTTAAAGGACTATCACCCAGAGACTTTAAAATATTTTATTAATTCAGGACATTATCGTAGCCCATTGGAATATTGTCCTGATAGTCTTCAACAAGCAACAGTATCATTAGAACGTTTTTACATAGCATTACGTAATATAAATTTAACCGCAGAGATTACAATAACATCAGAATCTTTGGAGCTTGAGAGTAGGTTTGTAGATGCTATGGATGATGATTTTAATACTCCTAAAGCATTGGCCGTATTATTTGATATAGCTAAAAAAATAAATTTATACAAAGTGCATGAAGATGACTCCAAAAGCCAAGAACTTGGAGCTTTATTAATAAAGTTAGCTTCCATTTTAGGAATACTACAGGTACCAATAGATACGTATTTCAATTGCAATCGTCAAAATAATATATTAGATGATGATAAAATAGAGTCCATGATCCAGGAGAGAAATGATGCTAGGGTTAACAAAAATTGGACTCGTGCGGATGAAATTAGAGATTGGTTTCAGGAACATAGTATTATTGTTGAAGATGGCGCTGCAGGTACCACTTGGCGATATAAAAATAGCTAAAAATTAGTGTGAGTATCATCATGGAAGATACGCAAAAAATTAAACAGGTGGCACTGCTTTCCATAGCTTTTTCAGTTATAGTTCTCTTGTTAAAATTTATGGCCTACTGGTATACTGGCTCTGTTAGTGTTTTATCTGATGCCTTGGAATCATTTGTAAATGTTGCCAGTACTAGTTTATCTTATGCAATTATTATTGTAGCAAAGGCACCAGCAGATAAAAATCACCCTTATGGACATGACAAAGCTGAATATTTTGCTAGTGGAGGCGAAGGTGTTCTAATTGTACTAGCTGCTGTGACAATATTTGCTTACTCTATAGAGAAATTATTACATGGCTATGAACTTGCATCGATAAATTCAGGTATTTTAATAGCTGTTTTTGCAGCATTAATTAACGCGATAATAGCTAAGATATTACTTAAAACATCAAATAAATATAAAAGTATTGCTTTGGAGGCAAATGCTAGACATATTATAACTGATATATGGACTACTGTAGTTGTTGTTACTGGTCTTGTAATAATTAAATTTTTCCCAACTCTTTCCTGGATAGATCCAATTTTAGCATTATTATTATCATTATTTATTTTTTATACTGGGGCTAAGTTAATAAAATCATCTGTAGATGGCTTAATGGATATATCCCTACCAAATGATGAGATATTAACAATAACATCTATAATCCAAGAGGCAATACCAAATGACTGTTGTATAGAGTCAATGCGGACAAAATATCAAGGCAGTAAAAGATTTGTAGATTTCAAACTAATTGTTTCAGGTGAAATGAGTGTGAAAAATTCACATGCAATATGTGATTTAGTTGAAGAGGCTATAAACAAAATATTCCCTGGCTCAATCACTATAATACATGTTGAGCCAAGAAAATAATTTTTAATATTAACTCATTCTCAGTTTTTCAGTTGCTATTTTTGTACATGTTTCTTCTAATTGAGACTCAAGCAATTCAGCATACCTAGCTAGAGGAGCACGTTGAGTTGTAAGAGCTGTACCTATGGTTCCACCTAGGTAAGAAACTTCATTTAGAGTTGTACCATCTGCTTTCATTTTGGCAATGCATGGTTGTAGATGCTCAGGAATAACTCTATTTAATAAATATTCTAGAGTCTCTATATCCTCAGATGCCCTGATATTTTCAGCTAGCAAATTCATGAAACTAGAAAGGAACTCATAGTTGGGGAAAAACTTTAAAGCAGAAGGGTTTAATTTAATTGCCTCATAAGTTGGTTGGTAGCAACATAATCCATCTGAAGTATTGCTAAATCTACAACATGAGAGTATGTTTTCATTTCCAACAAGTAATGTAAAGGCTGCGAGATTATCCCTACTCATTAAAGTAGGAGCAGACGCAGAAACCATAGATTTAGCAAATTCTTGTATTTTTGTAAGCACTGAAATATCTAAAGGACTTAATCTACTTCGTGAGTTAAGTGCACAGGTAGTTACTAATTGGTAATTGCTAACAGTTGGGGCGCAAATTATTTCGGGAGTCATTAATCTAGCAATTGCCATTGGAGGAGTAATATCAATTCCATGAGCTATTATGCTGTAATGAATTGCATCAAGTACAGTATGTTCACTACCCTCTAATTTTGTGAAGAGGACACTTCGTAAAACATCTGTATTTTCTATGCTGTTCAATAATTTACAAGTAGCTCCTAGGCTATCAGAACAAGTTGTATGTTCTAACATAATGCTAAATATATGTGTAATATTAGGATCTGCAGCACCGACATTCGTGCTCAAGTTACCACTATGATATCTTAATAAACGAGTTAATAATAACTGTACAGTACTATAAGATGGAGGCACTACTTTACTGTGAAGACCAGCCCTAGTGGGTAATAAAACTTCATCAATAATGGCAGATGCTTTTCTACTTGCTAGGTTTGGGTATAGCTCATCTGCAAACCATTCTAAGACTGCACTAATTGTATTTAAAGTAAGTTCTACGTCGTTAAAAGCTCCAAACTTAAGCAATGTTTCATACATGTTACTTCTCTCAGCCTTAGAGCTAGGATGACTTTCTATAAAAGATGTCACAAATTTTTGTGATATTTCGAAGTAATTAATTTCTCCAGACCCTTTAATAATGTCGATTAACTCTATAACCAGAGTGATTTGGCCAATTTTAAATAACTCTAACATGGTTCTAGATATACCAATGTATTCATGTTTGGAAATAATAGTAATTCTTCTTCTATCTAATGATATTCCAACTATGGAATTTATTAAGCCACGATAAAAATTGCTACTCTTGTCTATTGAGGCACGATTAAAAGCTTCAAAAACAGGATCACTCCAAATATCTATAGGATGCAATGCTTTTATGAGTTTTGGCAAAATTGAATCTTCATAACTATCAGGATGGATGCTGGCTTCATATATAATTAATTGTTCTAATATAGATGGAGAGGCACCTACAATTAGAGAGCATATTTTGTTAATGTCTATGTCAGGCAAATCTTTTAAAATATCACATAAAATTTCACCAAGAGCATCTGGTATCTCTTTAAACACACCAGAGCGGATCACAATATCTAAATGCCTCTCACACCATTGAGCAACCATATTATGCTCTTCGTCATGAATTGCAGCAGTGATAGAATTAAATATTGAGATTGCTAGAATGTTTTGAGTGTCCTCATCGCCTATTTCAATTAGCATTTCAACATTTAAACTTCCATTACAGAAAGCTTCATTAATTATGACGGCATTTATTTCAATATATTTTTTGAATGCCTCTAGGTCAAAGGCATCTGGTGTGCATAGAAATCGATTACAAATTAAGGCAAATATTTCCAGACAATCACTATCAGCAAAAACACTTTGGTTACATTGTGTTAATGGAATAACACCATCTGTATCTTCTTTAAATAATAAGAGAGGTTGCAAGTGTACTAAATCTTTTGTGAGTTGAGGGTTTTGCTTCGCAATACACATATGTAGAGCATTTTGTCCATTTGGAAAATTATCGAGTAACTGTTTGAATATCAATGAAGGATTAATTTCACGGGCTAGGTATATATCTGCATCTAATGGATTGTTTTTTTGTGCTAGATTCATACCTTTCAACTCGCTGAGCAACTTCGTAAAACTTTCAGGATGTTCATTGATCATAGCCTGAACATAGTGAGAGAGTAGTTCGGTTGATGCATGAGAGAGTCTGCTGCTCCTTATCCCCTCTGAAAAGCGAAGTGTTCCAAGAATAAGGTCTAAACTATTTAAGAACGTTAATGTGCAAGCATATTGTTTGTTAGGCAGTGATATGCATTGTGGCATGTGAGCAAAATATTGGGGGTTGGTAAGCATTATTTCAAGCAAATTAAATAGAGCTTCTTCTGAATGTGCTTTAAGTTCAGTATTACCATATTCAGGTGTATGATCATTAAATACAGTAATTATATTGCTGAGCATATCAGGTTGCCAAAATAATTTATCTGCTGCAACTGTTTTCTGTATTACAAGTGCTGACTCATACAGACCTAAATTATATAATTTAACAAGTAAGGGACTTTTTTCAATATCAGCAGTTATTCCATGAGATTGTAGTATGTTGGCATCAGATGATGCTGCACAAATAACTAAACTCTTAATTGCTTCCATGTTGTGCATACTTAATCTTGCTTCTGAGCTGACAATATCAATAAGTTCCCTGAAAATATTAGTGATCCCCAATTCTTTTGTAGAGCTAGCGGTGCTAATGCCTAATATGGAAATAAAATTAGGACCCATGCCATAACTGTTAATACAATGGATAAGCAACTCATCATCCAGCTGCTGTATCTTATGGAAAAAAGTTAAAATGCTAAAAGGATCTAATTCCTCGATATATTCTGGTGAAGAGGCAAGCCGAGGAGGAATATGGGTAAATAATTTACTAAATAACATCACTGCTCTTTCAGATGGACCTCCATCTGTTCTGAAATGTTTTAATGCAGAAGTTAGCTTCGCTATAAGAAGATTGAAATTTACAGCTGAGGATTTTATATCTGCATTGTGAGCTAATGCAATGCTGAAAACATTATCTAGAATAGCATCATACTTGCTATCATATACTTTTAAAATAGTAGCAATGATACTTTCTCCTTTGTCAGATTTAGGAGATAAAACATCAAAAGGTGTATATTCATATTGCTGAGTGTTCGATAATAATGAAATAGCCAGGTCTATTTCCCCGGTGTTTATAAGACGGAAAAAAGTTTTCATGATGATAGATCTATAGGCACCTCCATCTGATGTTTGTGCATCTTCTTTAGGAACGTGAAGACCAGATAGGTGAGATAGCATTAGAGTAGGCGCGGATGTAAGGACTGAATCTAAAAATCCAACCTCATTATCTAGTGAAGATTCTCCAAAACCCAATGTTCTAGCACTGTCACTTAATAAAGGCCTAACATTACATAAGAATATATGTGGGATATTGGCAAGCATATGCTCAACAATATTAGTATATTCATTGGGGGCTTGGTCTAAACCAGGAAGACGTTTTATTGCACATGAAAATACAGTCGTTGCTATTGCATCAAAAAAAGCTTCATTTTTTGATTTATTGCATTTAGCACCAGTGTATTCAGATTGATTTCGAATACATGTTGTCCTTGTGAAATATTCTATAGATTCAAGAAATAAAGGTAAATTTCCAGTAGCATCTATGCGTTTAATTAATTCGTCTAAAATTTTCAATATTTCCAAGTATTCACTGTCATTGACAATTGTGAAATTAGGCTCTGAATATAACTCATTAGCAATCGACGCTAAAATATGTATTGTAGCTTTTAAAAGTTCTTCACTGCTACTATCTAAATTTTCAGATATTTGTTTTAGTAATCTAAATAATCGTTCCTCACTAATAATGGATGTGCTGTAGCCTAATAATAGTCCTGACTCTATAAGAGCCGGTATTTTTTTAAATACAGAACAGATGTTATTAAGGATATGGCTTCTTTGAAGATCTGGAATGCTTCTATCACTTAAAATAATTTCAGCACCAAGGTAGAGACACTCAAGTCCTGAAATCTGGCCATGCCCTTCAACATTGCCTCGTGTATTTGTTAGTAATGTAGTGATATCACTATCAATGAACATTGCATGCGTTAATTCAGGGTTGCCAAGCATTAGTACATTGAAAAATAAGTTAATTCGGTTTCTGATGTTAAATATAGGAGCCTTATTATATGTATGATATAACCTGACCATAGGTTCTAAATCTTCATATTCAACTAAATGTAAGGGGCGCGAATCAGCAGACAAAACAACTAGTCTTTTCAACATGTTACTAAGAATTATATAAGATATTTCAGCTGCCTCATCATTATCGAGAAAGTGTTGCAAATTCATTAGGCCAAACTTACCATGGACACGTGCATCCTTAAGCATCTTGAGTGGCTCTACTGCTTCTAGAATAAATTCTGGCACATGGGTGCGGCATTTATCAAGTGCTTTCTTATATGTATCATTAGGAGCTGTTACATGAACTTCATGATCACTGATGAAATTAAAGTTAATCATGAATTCTCTTAAAAAGTTAATAGTCTCTGGGTGGTTGTCGTATAAAGAGTAATCTGTTGTGCTTGTGCTTGCATATAACTCGGAAATAGTAATATTTATGTTTTCAATTGGATTGCCTCCTTTGGAGGCATAAATATTATTAAATTTTGTGAATTTTTCTATAGGAAGTAATGATATAGCTTCTTTACTCAACGCTAATTTGGAAATATTTACTTCAGTTGACATAATCATCATGGATTCATAAGTTCTACCTGTGAGCGTGAATTTTAAAGTTGGTATATGAGATGGCTTTTTAATAATTGCACTTAAAACTACTGGAGCAAATAATTCTAAAAAATCAGGTTCACATTTAGTATCTAAATCAAATAGATATTTAGCCAGAGCTAAATGATTATCTTCATTTTTCATAAGATGAGGTAGGATTACAGAACCTGCATACTTATGTGTCTCTATGGAATGACTTTGGCTGGAAAAACGTTCGAATAATATCCAATTCATTTCTGTCATATTGAATCTGCTTGGGGTGTGTTTATCGTCGTTTTCTATTAGTAGATCATGTAATGTGCATATGGTTCTTACATTATCATCAGAGGTAATAGGATGTGAGAGTATTATAGTTTTAGCAAGTTCAGGATCCATTTGGTTGATATCAATAGAGCCAAGTAAATCTACAATTCTATCACACTCAATATAACCATTTTGCAAACCATCGTGTACAAGTTTAGTGATGAGTTTTTGACTTACTAGAGAACAAATCGAGGTTGCAGATTCAATAAGGTAATCAATAGGTAAGTAAGTATTAACATCTTTGCTTGATGCGCATAGGGTTATAAGTTCATCAAGATTAATACAATCTAAAAACTTATCTAATTGAACAGGGGAGTCATTTAGTTCTGTATGCATCATAGTCAATAAATGAAGAATATTTCGCTCGGATTTTTGATGAACGCAATCTAGTTTTAGATGTTCACCAGCAACTCTTAAAATAGTTGTTGCACTTTCCAATTTATTTTTAATTAAAGCAACAAGTATTAACGGTGCCTTAAAGCCTAGGCCACCTGATGTCTCTGTTACATAGCAATTTGCAAATGAAACTTGCTGCAATATTTTAGCTATACCTTCATGATTGTCGCTTTCAAGATATCTCTCTAATTGTATTATGGTTTTTTGATGTTCTTCAAATCGTGATCTGGTATCTTGTGAAATCCGAGTGATTTCTATGTCCTGAATGAGAGCTATAGGAGTACGCCCTTCAGTATCAAGAACATTAGCTGCATCTGGAGCTTGTGATAATATTGTAACTATTAATTTACTTGAGTTTTCAAGGACCGCTCTGTGTAATATATTCATTCCATTTCTAGGATCACGTATTAGTGCTAGTTCTGGTTTCATATTAATAATTTCATTTAGAATGTCTGGAGACCAGCGTTCAAATGCTAAAGTATTAATCATATTTTCGACAGCATGGAATGCTTTACTTGATGGTGTAAAGCATTTGAATAAATTTTCACCTTGGTCTTGAATTATTCTCTCAAGATATGGGCGAAACCTGGCATTGTCATTACAAAATACAACTAGCTGCTGTATTAAATCAGTAGACACTTCAGAAGCAAATGATGATGTTCTTTCTACAAATATTGTCAAGGATGATTTTTGGGATGAGTCCTTAATAAGTAAAGCTTCAAAAAATTCATTTAGAGATTGCATTACTCTAGGACTGTCGTCTCTCATAGCCTCTTCTAAAGCAATACCAAGATGTTTAGGTAAAATAGTTAAATTTTCATCTGAAGCATGTATTAATATTTTGTGCATAACAGAACAAGGAGCATCACTAGCAGGTATTTTAGGTTTGGCTCCAAAAGTAATAAGGTTGAATATTGTGGGCCATAGTTCTAAGTGCTTTGAAAGTTGTGTGCCGGCATATTCAATTACACCATGTTGACTGTCAATGATATCTAAATTTAATACTTTGTTTGCTAGAAGGGGATTTTGTTCATATATTTTTTGAATCATTCCTATAAATGTGGACCTGTGAAATCCTTCTAAATCAGTAAGGATCTCTGTCAGTTTCAAAGTGCGCTCAGCTCGTCTAATAAATTCTTTAATGGTTGTGACCGCTGGGGCTGGAAATGAATGAGGTGCTGCTGTCCAATCATCTATGGTGAATAATTCTCCAGAAGTAGTTTTCGCTTTAGTAACATCGATAAACAATAGAGCCATTTTTGTAAGAACAACACGGTCTTCTTCTTCTATATCAGGAAATCTAGCCCAAAATTTACTATCGGTCATTGCCATAAGCTCATCAGGATTACTTGCTACAGTATCGTAGTACTTAGATAGAACAGATACTCTTCGGTGTAGATTATCTAGATCAGTAGGCTCAACATAATGCTTAGGAAGAATAGTATCTTCGAGGAACTTCATTTTACTTTCAGTTTCTTTCATTAACCATATTAGAGGTGCTTTTTGGCGGGATAAAAGATGTATGTTGCCGCCCAACACTCGTGCCTGTTCAAGTAGTTGATAGTAATTTGTTTCTTTCAAAGCATCATTATCTGGAAATCTGCCAATACATTTATTTCCAGTTATTCTTTCTATCCAGAAATGTTGACCAACCGGAACATTAACACCATTTTCAAATATTCTCATAATAAAACGATCGGATTCATTTTTGGATAATAAGATGCAGTCTAGAGAATTACCACCTCTATCAGAGCTTTTGAAAATCATGTACTGTATTTGTTTCGCATATGCATCTAGTCTAGAGCTACCGTCACGATGAGCCGTTGTGGTTAACATGAACCCTACTGATGTCTTCATGCCTGGCTCAAAACTCCATGTTCTATCACCAATAGTACTGCCAACAAAAATATCTTCTAATGGAAGAATCTTCCTTTCAGTTGTAATTGAGCTGCCTACTCCAGCGCCCAATCCAGCTCCACCAGCAGCACAACCGACGCCACTACTACTAGCTCCTTCCATAAGAGATAGATCATATAAACTTCTACCTGCTAGTCCTAGGCTCTCAATCCAGTTGTCTTCAGGTAATGCAACAGCTCTAGGATCTTCTTGCTGGAGGCGTGTATCGATTTGTTTCTGTGTGTTAATTTGGTGTTGAATAGTAACTTGTGAGTCAGCACCAGAGTTTCCTGCTAAACGAGATTTTTCTGGACAACGTTTGATAAATAGTTTGATTTCTTTTGTAATCCATTCATTCATTCTGACCAACATCATTTCTGCGGCACTGCCTATATTTAGGCTGATAGCCTCTTCTCTACTGCAAATTCTAGATGTATTATCACACTTAAGAGTAAGTTCTCTTATTTCTGTGGGGATCCTAGATACAGCATCAGAAAAATCTTTAATTATAGCATTACGTATTCTCTCAAAAGTTAAACCAGTATTTTCTTCTTTAGGTCTGGTTCCATAAAGTACTGAAAGGTCAGAGGATGTTGTGGATGTTATGAAACATTTGAATAGTGCTGATAGATTACTTTTAACTTCAGGTTCTTGACCTCTAGAAAGTAAAGTGTAGTAATATGAAGCAATAGCGAACTGCATATCTATACAACCTGTGACATTCAAAGTTTCTAATGTTTTAAGTTGGTTTCTATATGTGACATCTTCGATGTCACGGAATATTATTTCTCTTTCATCAAGATCTGGGTCAAGCTCCAGCGCTTTTTGTCGAAATGTTGAATCGGTGGAAATAACCAGCTTTTGACTAAATGTAGCTATCTCTCTAGCACGAAGTGCTGCTTGCTCTACTTCATATAATTTTGCTTCGCCATTAATTAGTAAGACAAAAATTGCGCCAGGAGTCAATTTGACATCAAGACCTCGTGTGCCGCCAAATTGGGAAAAATAAACAAACCATGAATCACAGTCAACACCTAGTAATCGTTTTATATCATCGTAATTACTAGTGTCTAACTTTATTTCTTCTCTTGACTCTACATTTAGAGCATAAAGTTTTTGTATGATACCGCTTTTATCTCGAAAAGATTTTAAGAAGATTATATATTTAATGGAGCTATGTTCTTCATGATGGTCTTTAAAATAATCAGCAAATCTATTTGAGCAATATAAGTTGGTTTTGCCTTTAAACCTTGCTTCCAAATCGATTAAAGCAAGGAAGTTTCTAGCCGCTGTTATTGGATCTGAGTGATTTAGCTCCTTTATCTTTTGAACTTCATATTCAAGTACTTTATAAGGATCAGTACTATCGCATGTCTCAACAAGTTGAGCTTCTCTCATTATACGTAAAATTCTGCCTGTTGTGCCAAATCCTACAGATTTATCCGCACGCTCAATTTCAGAATTTGCTGCACTGGCATTCCATGGATCTCCAGACATGCCCAGGCCTTTATTTCCAAAGCATAAATCATGTTTTGCGGCTGTACATTCTAGTGTTTCACCCATTGTGTGTATATGTTTTGCTATCCCATGTGGATTAACAAAAAAGTACTCATTGAATGCCATGTTATTTGCAAGAACCCTGCATAGTATAGTGAAATTTGCATCAGTAACATCAATGTTACCTAAGGTTGTTGAAGCTAAATAGGTGAGTGCTTTTCCAATTGTAGTATCTAACCCTGCAATTGTTTCTTGTTTAACAATACAGACTGCTTCACCAGTTTGTTGAGCAATAACTTTATTTTTAAGATCGTCATACATTGTGGCAAAATCAATGGCAGGCTGAGTTTCTTCAGGTTTCCTTTCTGGATGTTGTTGTATTTCTTCTAAGGAAATAAAACGTAAATTATCAATCATTCTCTTAATGTCAGTGTCGCGTAAACCAAGGATAATCAAGTTGAATAGTGAGAAGATCATTAGTGTGTCAGTATTACCCCAATCTGATGTATCTGGAGCATCAGCGCCTTTATAAGGTTTTGAAATCATTCTTTTGATAGGATCCGCAGAATCTTTATCTATAGGACCGTTTTGAACTAAATAATTACCTTTTTCAATAACTGTGAACTTCAGTAGTTTATTTAAATAGGCATAGTAGAGGTCGAGTTGCTCTTTCATATTTTTAGGTAATCTAATGTAGCATTCAGGTTTCTCTGTTTGCCTGCTATCCCGCAAATACATTATCATACTAGAACGTGCGCTAGAACTATCAAAAAAGCTTATATCTAAAGGACTGTTTGGAGAGGTTACTAAGAACTCCGCTATTGCATCCATTGCTTGATCCCATTTTTCTGTTGAATCAAGGAGCATGGGCTCACTAGCTCTATCAGGATGCTTGCGGCGAATAACCTCAAGAAAATTATATGTTCCTGGAGTTTCACCAACAATTGTGCTTATATCAACATACTCTAAGCTGAGCATCATTCTTGTGTTCCACTTAGCTCGAGTTGACTCAATGGGTTGTGGTTGAGTGAATGAGAAAATAAATTTACTTAACGGGTTTCTTAAATCATCATATTCATCCATTAATACTGACTGAACATTTTCAATCAATGCCATGATTTTGTCACACCAAGTAACTTTTTCTTTCCATTCAAAGTATTCAGAGCTGTCTTCAGCAATGCCTAAAGGTTTTTCAAGGATGATTGCTTGTTCCATTAATGAAAGTGCTGGAATGCTAGTGCCATCAGTAATTATATAATTTCCTCTAGCTTTAATAGCTTCTAGAGTATGGCAGATCATTTTTAAATCATGAGCAGTTCTAATCGTATCACGATTTACACGAAATATTTCGGCTCGATGACCATAAGGTTTTGTTTGTGCATCCACATCTTGAGCGAAAGTATGTAATAATGATTCTGGTACTTCGACTACCATAAGACTGCCGGGATTAGACATTAATGTGAATACTATTTTCATGGGGGCAATCATTTTTGATTTACCAAAACCCATTATCATTTGATAAACGGCACTAACAACCTGACTTGGATTATCAGAGTTTGTGTAAACTCTTTGCATGTGGACAAGATAACTTAATTGTTCATCACGAAGTAATACTGAACGTAGATATTGAAAGTATGCAAGCGTTGCAAACATCGTTGGATGAGCCTGTATGGCAACATCGCTTCGTTCAGATAAAACATCTTTAAATAATCCCTCATAGGAGCTAGAAGAGCTGGAATTTAGTAGTTTTAATAACTCAGTGCTATAATCTGGGTGAAATAATTGAGTACATGCTTTAATGAGTAAAGAGCAACATTTATAGTCTTCTTCCCAAGGAGTGCTACCATTTATTTCATTAATTCTTTCCATTAACAATGACAATTCACTATTTGCACGTTTATATCGTTGTAGCAGTAATGAATGTTGAATGTATCTAAGTGATTCTTCATAGAGATTGCGGCAAGCATCGGTATCAAGATCTTGATTAAAACGATTATAAATTTCTGGAGATGCAAAAATACTAAGTAATAAAATTTTGTCAAAATCAATTTCCTGGTAAGCTCCAGATCCCATTCTTGCTGCAGCTGCCCCAGTTATCCCATGTGTATGAAATATTTCAAGGATTCTGCCCTTAGATTCTTGTACAATTTCATCTAATGGACTAATAAAATTTTCATCTAAGAGTTTAGTGAAATTTAAGGCATGAGTGTCATCATCAATATTTAAGGCTACGAACCCACCAAATATATCAATAACTTGCTTGCGGAAGGCAATATCCTCCTCAACACTAGCTATACCCAACTCTCTTTCATTATCAAGATGAGCTTTCATTTGTGCAACAAAGGATTGACCAGACCCAGAATCTGTTGTTGCTCGAGACATTAGATTACTTGTTCGTTCAACAAATAATCTATGTATTTCGCCTAAACTAGGTGTTTTTGATAACTGTGCAATATTTAATTCTTGTGGTGGTCGATAAGATTCTACTTCTTCATATGTTAGTTGTTTGAAAAATTCTTTTGCTGGTGCTAATGGATCTGCCATGGTTATTGCTAAATGGCTAGATGGATTGAGCTCGATTGTTTCTATAGTGTTAGTTTGAACTGGAACATCTATTATTACTATAGGATCTTTAATTTTATCTAATAATGACAAGAAATTTTCTTTACCTGATTCATTACTAGGTGCTGACCCGCTTTTGAAACCAAAATCATTTTCACTTACAGCTAAAATTCCACTTATTTTATTTTGCATAAGCACAAAAAGAATTTTAGATAGCTCAAGTGTAGCCTCTTTCATGACTTTTGATTCTTCTGTTTGGTGAGAATCAATATCTTGATCTGTATGGAATCTATAAGCGGCTCTAATATTATTAGCTATAGTTTCATGAAGTTCTTTAAATTCTAGTGATTCAACAATAGTTTCTGGTGCAACAACATAGTCAAATAAACGTTTGAAATATATATTTAAGTTTTCAAAATTATGGCCAAATTTGGTTAAATATTCAGCACGTGATAATGAGTGCGTATGTCTTGTTATTGCGGGATTATATAGATGCATAAAGTAGTTGCCGTCAATAATTTGAGCAATAGGAAATTTAATGGCATATTCTTTTTCGACTATTTCAATAATAGGAGCGCTAACAACCTTGACAGTATTTTCAGATGCGATAAGTTTCTTTAGGCGTAATACTTCGGCATTTACTGATGTTGTTCCAGATGCATCTTCTATAGAAAGAAGTTTTGTTAATTGTGTGGTTGCTGAATCTAACACTGTGTGTCGATACAAAGCTGCAAAAACACCAATATTAAATTTATGATCATGTAACCATAAAGATAATTTTTCTATTTCTAGTCCAGTTAGCTTCATATCTGCAGATAATCTTGGGCTGTCAGTTACGTAACATCTCACAGTTTGAGAAAGGATCTTGTTAAAGCCTTCAACATTGAACATATTGTGTAATCTTGAAGCTAGATATTCTCGACAATGCATCATAGGATCTGCAGTATCTGCATCCGAAGTCAATTCTTCAATATTAAATGACGAATGTGAATAGAAAACATCTTTTAAGACTTTTGCACAGAGTAGGGTTTGTATTGCACCTAATTCAGGTGTTTTAGGTTGATATCTTTTCCAATATATATATTCCCCTTCAGTATTAGACTCGAATGGTTTAAACGTTAATGCATCGAGGATCCAATAAATCGTTTCAGCTTCAAGAGGATTACCCTCTAAGGTTGGACAGTCACGTAAACATTGTAAGGCTTGTTTGTATTGGCTTTTTGTTAAATATATATAAACAAGTTGTAAATTAGCTTGAGGAGAGCTTGAAATTAATTTATTGCCATTAACAATTTGATAGGTGTATGTTAAAAAATTAGTTTGTTTCCCAGTAGTTCTAGAATATTGAGGAGGAAATCTATCATTTTCTGAATCTGGAATACTTGAACTTACTTGTCCTATTCTCCTATGCATAAGTTCATAACCGGTATCATATTTTCGGCCATGGTACATATCTGTTTCTAATTCTTCAGTAGTCATGAAAAATTGAGATCTAGGTATAATAAGTTTTTCAGAAGGTTTATTTTTTAAATGCATTCTTAGTGCGTGAGGAAAATCATAAATAACTGTAGGGAGATGGTCAAGGTTAAGGAGATATTCTCGATCTGACTCTAATGCAAAGGTATATGGTAAGCTTATATCGATAGGATCATGATTACCGATAAATGCCATATCATATCTAGGGAATTGTATATAAATTTGTCCTAAATGACTTGTTACTCCAGGGTTCAATGTGGAAGGAGCGAACCTCCAAACTAAGACTAATTCAGGATTTTCAAAATGCTCTAAAATGTTATAGATACCATCTGTATTATTCACAAGTTGATATCCGGAATCATTACCATCAGGATCTAGCATACGTAATGTTTTTGTTGTGTAATCATACCGATATAATATTTTGCTATCTCTAGAGTCAACTACTATTAATTCATTAGTTGGTGCGCCATCTATAGATATCCACCCTTGATTAGATTTTTCACATATAATTCTAGGCAAACCTTCACCTAATACCTGGTTAGGGTGAAATGTACGTTTTCTTCCGAGACTTATCAGCTCGTAAGGGTTCGTTACACCATTTATAGTAATGATTTTCTGGATTACTGGGTCTACTGTTGGACGAAGTTTATGAATAAGATACCTATCAGTACCATTTTGTACATCAACAATCGTTCTAGAAGCATTCATTGTGCATGTGGGATTCAATGATCCCAAAAGTTGATGATAAATAGGGTTTATTCTGAAATGCGCAGGAACAGGGCCAACTACTGTATTGGATCCTAAAAATATACTTCCAGATTCAAGACTAATACGGACTAGAGCTACTTGAGTAGCATCATGCTCACTTTGCTCTATAACATATTCATAGTGGAATAAATCAGCAGAAGTATCTATGGCTATGGTAGATTTGACCCAGTTGCCAGATTCATGCTCTGCTACGATAGCTGCAACTTGAGGGACACATTCACTCATAACACGTTGAATTACTGTTTTAGAAAGTTCCGGATCTGCAGCTAGTTCAGCTATTTGTTCTCTGAAAAAAACTTCATCAGTATTTATAAACATCATAAATTCAGTTTCAATAGCTTTAGGGTAATAGCTGGATATGATACTGGATGCTCCTAGCATTCTCAGTGAATCCTTACGAGCTCCTTCTGAAAGTCCACTATCGAAAGCTAATTTATGATGTAAATATAATTTTCTATACAAATGTAAATTAGCTAATATACTTTTATTTTTGGTGTTGATAATAAGATCATCAAGTCTGTCTTCAAAGATAACTTTATAAGGAGCTAATATTTCAGAAACTTTAGCTGCCATTACAGATTGATTCTCTAAAGTGCAAGTATTTAAAAATTGTTGAAAATCATCATACATTAGCTTATATGTACAATATGAAATTTGTAAATAAAATAAACTGGGCTCAGTGGCAATATTTCTGGGTGAAAAGTGAATTAATCCTGCTAGAGCTACATCTCTAATAGTAATAACAATTGGTTTACCATATATTTCTGGGGTTGCCGAAGCTATTTGTCTTCTAGCTATAGTAGTAATTAAACCTGGATGTAATATGTTGTATAGACAAAGATTACGCCAAAGAGTTCTTTCCTCTACCGTAAACGATGAATCACCAACTAAATTTTGATGTTGGCCTAGAAAATCTAGGGTGGACTCTACTTGTAATCTGATATGACTGCGTAGCGCTATTGCTTCTGCTACTATGGCATTACTGCTTGATACACATTTAAGTTGTTTTAAAACATTAATTGCCAGCTTGTTACTTTCATAGTATGTATCACGGAAATCTCTATATTTTAACATTTGGGCTTCGCCCTGCATGTAACTTGAACCAGCACTTGGATGTATTTCAAGATGCTTTTGCATAAGCGGCTCTATACCAGCAGTTACAGCTTCTCGACCATAAGTACAATCAGCTAATATATGCCATGAAAGTGCTTGCAGTGGTGCTAAGTTGCTTGTTGTACAGCTGAAAATACGTGCAGGGAGTATTTCAATGCCTGGTGTAAATAAATCTGGATTTTTAGAGTATGTTAAACAAGGGCTATTACGCAATCCTGCTTGGATAGAGCTGCCTCTGCTACCGTTTGAATAATAAATTGAATAAGTTATCCATTCAAATCCATTATGAGCGCTAGTGTCAGATGTTAAAGATTTTATAGCTTCTGCTGCGAGGATGTTATTTTGATCTTTTGTGCCTGGGGTTATATCTTGAAATGCTAGAGGGATTCCTTTATTACAAAATTCTGCTCGTACATGCCCAAAACCAGAGTGCATGATATCTATAGCACTAGTTAGTGTCAGTTGCATTAATGTTTCATAAAGATATATATATTTTGCTTCTAAAAATTGTTCACTATGAGTGGCATTGGCCGCTAAAAAACTATCTGAAAAAAGAGAATCTAATATAACCTGTGTAACTTGTTCTGTGCGATCATCACCAGTGCTACGACCTTTTTCGCTGCCAGGAATGGAGCGCCAGTGTGACTCTAAAGCAGTGAATAAGCTACTGAAAGAACTATTCATGTATTGAGATATTGTTTTATACCGATGTTTGTTTTTTGATGCAGAATAATTAGACTTATCATCTGTTTGAGCTAATAACCTTTCTCTTCTACTTCTTGAGTGTGCTGGGGTACCTTCAAAGTATTTCACAACTTCCTCAAAAAAACTGGAGGCTTGAGCATTTCCAGTTGCCAAAATTGGACTGGTTTTGAGCGAGTCATAAAATTTGTAGAAAAAGGGTGAGGCAAATAAACTTAATAGTGAATTGTTATCAGCACTTGATGAATAACTAGATTTTTCATGTCCAAAAGGTCCACTATCATTCAAGTTTAAGATAGTAACAATGAAACTTAAAATAGTTATAGCCCTAGTGCCATCCAGAGCATTTGTTCCTAGTTTACGATTGCAATGCTCTACGTAAAGTTGTAGTAGTTTAGTAGTGGCAATAATATCTTTACCAATAGAATGTGCTAAAAATGTTTTTTCTGCGGTATAGAATGTTGGATCTGCCATTCTATGATCAAGCATGGTTTTTTCGATAACCTCTATTATATGAGCGCTATCATTAGTCTCGGCGTATTCTATAGATAGTTGTAATGCTAATGACAAATGTTCTGAGCAATTTACAAGCGGTGCTACAGGTCTCAATGGGTATTGATGTCTTGGGTCTAGTCCTAACTCACAACTATAAGCAGAGCCAGGTACTGGTATTAAAGTTATGCTTGGTCGTGCACTATCATCATCAATAAGGATAGTGGCACCAGAAGTTAAAAGAGCAGATATCCTTATTTTATCAGGACTTCTAAGTATCATTGGTAATGCTGCAGGTGCTAAATATTGATCTATATATGTTTTTATTACCTTGAATTCAGAATAGTGCCGAGCAAATACCTCGTCACTAACAGGAGCTAATTCAGTTTGTCTTCGGCATAGATCTGCTATGGCAAACTCTAATAATTTTGCAGCTGTAATTATATCGGATTTGCTTGGAGTGGGGCCAGACTCAATAAATCTTTTAAGTTGACTACACTGATCCTTAATTAGTTTGTATTTTAAGATATAAATTAATTTTTTGTTTAAATTGCCTTCACTAGTTGTATTACAATCAATAGCATTAACAATGATCCTTCCTACACAAGTTCCAGATCTCTGCCCTGGAGTTGAACGCGGGGAAATACAAGTTTCTTCTGGGGCGACAGGAATAACATGTCCTAGAGAGTGAAGTCTAGATATTCTATCACTGTAGATTAGATGAGCATCGATTACATAACCACCATCTTGAAAGTATGGTGAAAAATTTGGCTCTATCAAACCATAAACGTAAGTTGTAAGTTTTTGGGTGCACTCTAATAATTGATCTGGGGACCTAGTGGCCGCATGAGGTAAAAATCCTTTAACTTTATCCGCCATGTTAGTGTAATATTCATCAGCTTTACCATGTTTATCAATACCAGGTCTTTTTGGATGATATTGGATACCACCACCAGTATTGCTTGTACAATGGATAAAATCACCTTCATTTACACTAGAGATATAAGCCATGGCATGGCCTTGTATTGCGCCTTGTCCTTCCCAGCCACCACTTAAGCCAAATTTATGACCAGCATCATATGCATCGATCATAGATGTTGCAATTATTTGGGCCGTATCTTTAATGATCTCCACTTGCTGATGTTGAGATTTACCTATAACTCTAGCTCTTGTATCTATTAATATTTCTTTAGTTCTGACAAGGCTTAGTAATATTGGGTGTAGATTAGTTTCGTATTCTATTTTTATATCCTCTGTTCTTAGGTCTAGATCTAGAGCCACACCTGGATCTAAAACTATATTATCTAGTTCATCTAAAATAAGTTTTGCAAGATTATCGGAATATCCTGTGGTATTAATACCACCTTTAGCTATAAGATCAGCAACCAGGACAGAGAAGAAATTATTTTGATTTTTTAATGAATCAAAGGGCATACTACACCTCTACTATATTTGTAATTACACTATTATTATGTTATCTATGATTCCGATTAAACCATAGGACATATTATTAAACAAATATATATGATTTTTGGTTCAAATAATTAAGTAGAATATTACTAAATTTAATATATTCTTTGAAGGTGTGTATATAAGAGAATCTTACTTATACTTAAAGCTATGAATGTTTTACATCGTGTATTTAAATAGAAGAGGTTTTCGGTTGGGATTGAAAAACTAGAGTTTTGGCTAGTTTAATATTATTTTGTTGAATTAATGATAATATGTCTTTCGTTATTTTGCCTTTTAATGTTTCAAAAGGACCGTTTGGCAGCCAAGTAAGAAATTTTATTTTTATAGATGATTCCCTAAATTCACAGATGATAATATCTGGTGATGGATTTTCTAAAATTTCTTTATTATTCTTAGCATATGATAAGAATACATTTTCAATTTCTTTTATGTTTTGTTCGGTATCTATATAGATTTCAGTGTCTAGTCGGCGAATTTTATATTTGGAAAGGTTATTAAGTTTAGAATTGAAAATAAGCTCATTAGGTAGCCTAATCAATCTATTATCTTTTGATAAAATCCTTACAGAGAGTAAGTCAATAGATATAACTGTGCCGATAGTCTCATTAACTGATATTTCATCTCCAATGACAAAGGGTTTTTCAAATACTAATACCAAGCCATTAATGATATTTGACAGAGGTGCTCGAGTGGCAAATCCTACAGCAAATGTTAATACTGCTCCAAGTGCGGCTAAATTTAGCGGTGATATTGGCAATGCAACAACTAGAGTTACTAGCAGTAGACCATAATATAATAGTCTACGAATGAGTATTGTATAATGAGGTGAGGCTTTCCTAGCTATAGTTTTACTAATAAAGCTGCTAACAATTAAAGCGACGATTATGCCAAAACATAAGACTAATAGGAAATCAATAATTGACTTAAAGTCTAGTATAGCTGTTAATTCATGTAATCTTGCAGCCCATGGCACATTCATATTACTACGTTCCTATAAGGCTATATACTAACCTTTTTAGATTGGTTCCGGATCTAAACTCCATTCGTCCACGACTAATCAATGTTATATCACGCATTGATTTTGGTGGTCCTTTTGATATTTGTACCAACGGTGGATCATCTCCCTCATTATAAACAGTTAGTTGTTCTGTCCAGAGGTAATTTTGTTTATCAGAATAAACAGACAAATGTGGAAGTGGAACATTTATCTTTTCTAGGCATAGAATTTTTTTAGATTGATTCTTGATTAGCATAGGGCTAATGATTCGGTCTGCGCCAGCTGGGACATATTTCAATTGTGATGAACAGAAGGTATTACCAGCAAAACATAATTCACCATCTATAGTGTTTTCACCAAACCAAGTTAAAGATAATGGATGAGTTGGAATTTCATCAAGAATGACACGATTATTACTGGTAGTAATTTGCACCCAAACTGGTGAGCTAATGTATAAAAGGATTTGTTCTCCACCAGGGATATATAGAGGGGTCTGTAACTTTGATGCGAGAGATAATTTAGGTAAAACTGGTTTAAGTCTTACTTCTGCTTGAGTTGTAAAAGTGAAGGTTTTGGATTGCATATTCTTCGGCGGACTCGGTGGAGTAGTGTTGTCTAGAGGTAAAACTGATTCTTGCGTAGTTAAAGTTGACCCAATATGCCATTCATGGGTAAATCTATCGATGTAGATAATTGCTTCACCTACACGCCAAAATTTTGATTGTGATTCCTCCAAAGAAAAACATCCCCACCAGCAGGTGGCTTTTTCTTCCACATCCTGGTACGTGTCGATATCAAATGGGGAAGTGACCTTGCTGCCCCACCTGTTTTTAAATATGTTGAAAAAATTAGCCATTTCTTTTACAACTAAAGGTTTTGAGTATTACTCTAAGTTTACTTATTAATTAGTTGTTGATCCAATTAAATTGTGCTCAAAAGCAAAAAGAGTGTTTGCCATTAATTGAGCTACCGTCACTGGTCCTACGCCGCCAGGGACTGGAGTTATATATTTTACTCGTTCAATAGCTGTTTTAAATTCTATATCACCGACTAATTTGCCAGATTCAAGCCGATTAATGCCTACATCGATGACAATTGATCCCTCTTTTAGCCAATTTCCTTTTATAATTTCTGGTTGTCCAACACCTGCTACAACTAAGTCGGCCCTAGAGACAATATCTGCAAGGTTTTGTGTGAATCTATGACATATAGTTACGGTAACACCAGCTAATAGTAGTTCTAAGCTCATTGGGCGACCTACTATGTTAGAAGCGCCAACTACCACCGCATTTAATCCCTTCAGTTCAATATTATAATCATTGAGCATATTAATTATGCCAAAGGGTGTGCATGGGCGTAGGTGGGGATTTCTTTGCATTAAACGACCGACGTTAATAGGATGGAATCCATCCACATCTTTATCTGGGGAGATTGATTCTAATATTTTTTGTTGGTTGATATGTTGTGGTATCGGCAATTGCACTAAGATACCGTCAACATTGGAATCTTGGTTTAGTGTGCTAATGAGCTTTAGTAACTCATTTTCTGTGATGGAGTTATCAAATTTTGAAATAGAAGATTTAATACCTGCTTCTTTAGATTTTTTCTGTTTTTTATTTACATAGATGGATGATGCAGGATCATTTCCAATTAATATTACAGCAAGTTGAGGTGCTCTATAGCCATTTTTCATATGAGCAATGACTTTGCTATTAACATCACTAATTAGTTTGTCAGCAAAAATATTGCCTTTAAGAAGTTTATCTGAATTTTTATCAATCATGGTATAATACTCACATTATATGATTCATATTGAAAGAAGAAGTTTACCAGAGCCGCCTTGTTAACAACAATTGGTAAAAAGGTTTGACCTTAGGACCTCATGGGGTTATTATCCTACCCGTGTTCGGGGTATAGCGCAGTCTGGTAGCGCACCTGCTTTGGGAGCAGGTGGTCGGGGGTTCAAATCCCTCTGCCCCGACCATTATTTTGTAATACATATAACTTTTGCGCCTGTAGCTCAACCGGATAGAGCACCGGCCTTCTAAGCCGGGGGTTGCAGGTTCGAGTCCTGCCGGGCGCACCAAAGTTTTATGGTGAGCGTAGCTCAGTTGGTAGAGCCCCGGATTGTGATTCCGGTGGTCGTGGGTTCGAGCCCCATCGTTCACCCCAGCATTTATTATGTGGTTTTTTCTACATAATGCTTGCATTAGACTTTTAATATATTGCAAAATGTACACATTAATATCACAAATTAAGTTCGAACAGTTTCTGACTGTTCCAAATTGTGATAGCCATATTATCTCGTGCGAGAGTGGCGGAATTGGTAGACGCGCTGGATTTAGGTTCCAGTGGGGATAACCTGTGAGAGTTCGAGTCTCTCCTTTCGCACCATAATCCAGATTCATTGTTAGAGGGTATATTCATGCAAGTTGTGGTAGAAGAAACTAGTGCTTTAGGCCGTAAAGTTGTGATCCAAGTTCCTGTAGATACAGTTAATGCAGCTGAAAAAGAAAAAATTATAAATTTGTCTAAAACTGTGAAAATGAATGGCTTTAGAAATGGTAGTGTACCGGTAAATGTTATTAAGAAAAAATTTGGTAAACAAGCTTATCGCGAAGTTGTCAATGAGTTATTAGAAAGCTCAGTAAAAGATGCACTCAAAAATAATGATTTAAAACCAGTCGCAATGCCTTCTGTAGATGAAGTGCAGGATAGCCCTAATGAAGATCTTAAATTTACATTGAATCTTGAAGTGTTTCCAAATTTAAACTTAAATAATTTTGTTGATTTAGAAGTGAAGAAACCAAGTGCTGAAATAACCGAACAGGATGTTGATACTGGGATATCAAAATTGCAAGACCAGTTTGCAGCTTGGGAAGAAAAAGATAAAAAAGCTGAAGATGGTGATCAAGTTAAGATTGATTTTGAAGGGTTCGTTGAAGGTGAGCCACTAAAGAATGGATCTGGCAAAGACCATGCTTTGGAGCTGGGTGCAAAACAATTTATTCCAGGTTTTGAAGATGGCTTAATTGGTATGGCAAAAGGTGATACTACTGAGCTTAATCTTACATTCCCAGAAAATTATGGTGATGCAGAAATCTCTGGAAAGAATGTGCTATTTAAAGTAAGCATTAATACCGTCGAACAAAAAAAACGAGCTGAATTAGACGAAGAATTTGCAAAGAAAATCGGCTTAGAAGATGGCGAAATTGATAAAATTAGAGAAAAAGTTAAAAGTAATATGAAAGATTATCTTGAAAAAACCGTAGAAACTAAGGTAAGAGATAATGTTTTAGAAGCTCTAGTTACTGACTATAAGATTGAATTACCTGAAACTTTAATAAACAGAGAACTAGAAAACTTTAAAAAAGAACGTTCTGCTGATAATCAAGAAACATTAGAAGAAGATAAGTTATTAGAAGAGGCAAGAAAACGCGTACAAGTAAGCTTGGTTTTAGAACATGTTATTACTGAGCATAAACTAACTCCAGATGAAGATAGAGTACGTGTCAAGTTGAATGAAGTGATTTCTATGCTTGGGGGTAATTTTCAGATGGTGCAACAGCTATTGAATAACTCGAGCGATTTTTATAACAACATTCGTCAACAAGTATTAGCAGACCAAGCTACTGATTTAATTTTAGAAAAAGCCAAAATCATTAGTGAAGCAAGCACCTTCAAAGAAATTACTGGTGAAGTAAACTAGCATTGTGTCGCGATCTTGAGTAATAATATAGGTAACAGGAGATTATTATGACAGAAACTGCAACATTGGTACCTATGGTAGTAGAACAAACTGCTAGAGGTGAAAGGGCTTATGATATTTATTCAAGGCTACTCAAGGAACGAGTAATTTTTCTGGTTGGTCAAGTTGAAGACCATATGGCAAATTTGGTTGTAGCGCAGCTGCTATTTCTTGAGTCTGAAAATCCTGATAAAGATATATCTTTATACATAAATTCTCCTGGTGGCTCAGTGACTGCCGGGTTAGCTATTTATGATACCATGCAATATATAAAACCTGACATAAGCACTTTGTGCATAGGTCAGGCTTGTAGTATGGGAGCTTTTTTACTTACTGCTGGAGCAAAAGAAAAAAGATATGCTTTGCCGAATTCGAGAGTAATGATTCACCAGCCACTTGGAGGCTTCCAAGGCCAAGCTAGTGACGTAGAAATACATGCTAGAGAAATGCTGACTATAAAACGTAAATTGAATGAGATCATGGCAAAACATACAGGTCAACCTTTGGATCGTATTGAGGCAGACACAGACAGAGATAATTTCTTGAGTGCTGATGAGTCTGCAGAGTATGGTCTTATTGACCAGGTTGTAACGTCAAGGTAGTGTGTTGGTTGTCCTAAGAACCAAATTAGGAGGTTACTTGTCTAAATTATATGAATGTTCAGTTAAGTACGAGTTAGACTTGAAAATTTAGATACTTGAACACATTTATACATGTATGAGATTTATGTTAATGAAAGAGGAGCTAGATCATGAACAGCAATAAAGAAGGTGGTGATGGTCAGAGCAAGTTACTTTATTGCTCCTTTTGTGGAAAAAGCCAGCATGAAGTCAGAAAACTAATCGCTGGACCGTCAGTTTTTATCTGTGATGAATGCGTAGATTTATGCAATGACATAATTCGCGAAGACTCAACTGAGGTTACTACAGATGTTACTGAAGCCACAGACAAGCAGAAGTTACCTACACCTAAAGAGATACTTTCTCAGTTAAATAGCTATGTGATTGGTCAGACAGTTGCTAAACGTGTCCTATCTGTTGCCGTATATAATCATTATAAAAAACAAAAGATCGTAGCAGAGTTACAGGGTGATACTGAGCTAGGAAAAAGTAATATACTTCTTATAGGACCAACAGGTAGCGGAAAAACATTATTAGCAGAGACTTTAGCTAGGTTGCTTGATGTGCCCTTTACTATCGCTGATGCAACTTCTTTGACTGAAGCTGGTTATGTTGGTGAAGATGTCGAAAATATAGTCCAAAAATTATTACAAAAATGTGACTATGATATTGAAAAAGCCCAACGTGGTATCATCTACATTGATGAGATTGATAAAATTTGTCGTAAATCAGAAAATCCATCGATTACAAGAGATGTTTCTGGTGAGGGTGTCCAACAAGCTTTACTAAAACTTATAGAGGGCACAGTTGCTTCTGTTCCACCTCAAGGAGGCAGGAAACATCCACAGCAAGAGTTTTTACAAGTTGACACTTCAAATATGTTGTTTATTTGTGGTGGAGCATTTGCGGATTTAGATAAGATTATCCAACAGCGAACTGAAAAAACAGGAATTGGTTTTTCTGCACAAATAAGAAGTGTGGAAGATAGAAAAGTTTTAAATGAACTGATTCAAGAAGTAGAGCCGGAAGATTTAGTCAAGTTCGGATTAATTCCTGAGTTTGTTGGACGGTTGCCAGTTATAGCAGCTTTAGAAGAGTTAAATGAAGATGCATTGGTTAATATCTTGACTGAACCAAAAAATGCGTTGGTTAAACAATATGCAAAATTATTTGAGATTGATGGTGCTGAGCTTGAATTTAGAGAGGAAGCTCTAAAAAGTATTGCTCATCAAGCTATGCAGAGGAAAACTGGAGCCAGAGGATTACGTTCCATTCTTGAAAAAGTATTATTGAATACAATGTATGAGCTGCCATCGACTAATGATGTTAGCAAAGTTGTAATTGATGCCTCTGTTGTCAAAGGAGATAGTGAGCCATTACTAGTGTTTGAGACTACAAGTAGTCTTAAAGACTCGACAAATGATGCCCCCGTTGATGATGATGAGCATGAAAAAAAGCGTGCTGGTGAATAATCATTACTGAAATTAATTTCTATTAGGGGCCTTGAGATATGGATAAAGATCTTAAAGATAAAATTATATTGGAAGATAATGATAAAACTGAATTAGAAGATAGTAATGATGAAACTGAATTAGAAGATAGTAATGATAAAACTGAATTAGAAGATAGTAATGATAAGACTGTATTAGAAGATAATGGCAAAATAGATATGCCGTTACTTCCGTTACGTGATGTTGTAGTGTTTCCACATATGGTTTTACCATTATTTGTTGGAAGAGAAAAATCTATTCTTGCCTTAGAAGATGCTAGTGCAAATGATAAAAAAATATTACTAGTAACTCAAAAAGATGCTAGTCAGGATGATCCAACAGCACAAGATGTTTACAATATAGGGACAGTTTCTAGTATTTTACAGTTACTGAAACTGCCTGATGGGACAGTTAAAGTTTTAGTTGAAGGTGTTGGTAGAGCATTAATATCAGAATTTTGTGAAGAAGAGCCATTCTTTTTCGTTGAAACTAGAGAAATTAAAGATGTACCTTTAGAAGAGAAAGATACTGAAGTCTTAACTAGATCATTAATATCTCAATTTGAGCAGTATGTAAAATTAAATAAAAAAATCCCACCTGAAGTAATGCCAACTTTAATTGGCATAGATGAAACTATTCGCTTGGTTGATACTATTGCCGCACATATGGCATTAAAGATATCTGAAAAACAAGAAATACTAGAAATATCTGATCTAAAACATCGAATTGAATATTTAATGAATATCATGGAGTCAGAAATAGAGTTGCTCCAGGTTGAAAAAAGAATTCGATCTCATGTAAAAAAACAAATGGAAAAGAGTCAGCGTGAATATTATTTGAATGAGCAAATGAAGGCTATTCAAAAAGAGCTGGGGGAAATTTCTGAAGACGGAAGTTTAACAGAAATTGATCAGCTATTTGAAAAAATTGAAAAAGCTGGCATGAGTAAAGAGGCGAAAGAAAAATCATTATCTGAACTTAAAAAATTAAAAATGATGTCACCAATGTCTGCTGAAGCAACGGTATCAAGAAACTATGTTGATTGGATGTTGGCGTTGCCTTGGAAGAAAAAATCAAAATCTACTTTTGATATCCCTGCAGCAGAAAAAACTTTAGATTATGACCATTATGGACTTGAAAAAGTTAAAGAAAGAATTATTGAATATTTAGCTGTAGCTAAACGGGTAAGAAAATTAAAAGGTCCAGTTCTTTGTTTAGTAGGGCCACCTGGTGTTGGAAAAACTTCACTAGGACAGTCAATAGCTAGAGCAATGAACAGAAAATATGTAAGAATGTCGCTAGGTGGTGTCAGAGATGAGGCAGAAATACGTGGCCACAGGAAAACTTATATTGGAGCTATGCCTGGGAAAATTCTACAGAAGATCGCGAAAGTTGGAGTGAAAAACCCATTATTTTTACTTGATGAAATAGATAAAATGGCTATGGACTTTCGTGGTGATCCAGCATCAGCTTTGCTTGAGGTGCTAGACCCAGAACAAAATGATAGTTTTGGTGATCATTATTTAGAGGTTGAGTATGATCTGTCAGACATAATGTTTATTGCCACAGCAAACTCTCTTGATATACCTCTACCACTACTAGATAGGATGGAAGTAATAAGATTATCTGGGTATACGGAAGAGGAAAAAATAAATATTTGTGTTAAATATCTTAAGCCAAAGCAGATGAAGCAAAATGGTTTGAAAAATACTGAGCTGGAAATAACTGAGAATGCTGTGGTTGATATAATAAGATATTATACCAGAGAAGCTGGAGTTAGAAGTCTTGAGCGTGAAATTTCAAAACTTTGCCGTAAAATAGTTAAAAAAATTCTTTCAAACGAAACAGAAGATGAAAAAGTTATTGTTGATGCTGATGATTTAGAAGAATTATTAGGGGTTAGAAAGTATCGTTATGGTCAAATGACAGAAGAGAACCGTGTTGGCCAGGTGACAGGTTTAGCTTGGACTGAAGTTGGAGGAGATATCTTAACCATAGAGGCTGCTGTGGTCTCAGGCAAGGGTAAAATTAAGACTACCGGTAAACTTGGTGATGTTATGCAGGAGTCCATTCAGGCCGCTTTGACTGTGGTACGCAGTAAAGCAAACAAATATGGTATTTCAAATGATTTTTATGAGAAATACGATATTCATATTCATGTTCCTGAGGGGGCAACACCAAAGGACGGTCCTAGCGCAGGTGTGGGCATGTGTACGGCTCTTATATCATCCTTAACAAATGTTCCTGTTCGACGAGATGTCGCTATGACGGGAGAAATAACTCTGCGTGGAGAGGTTCTACCTATCGGAGGCTTAAAAGAAAAATTATTAGCTGCATGGCGTGCAGGAATTAAGCATGTGATAATTCCTGAAGAAAATGTTAGAGATCTAAAGGAAATTTCTGAGAATAGTTATTCTGGTGTTGAAATACATCCTGTTCGATGGTTTGACGAAGTTCTTCATATAGCATTAGAGAATGTACCAACTCTAATTGCGAAAGAAGTTAAGGATGTTTCAAAAGGAGGAGAACATTATTCTGCAGATGATAAAGCTGATGGAAACGATTTAACTTCCCATTAAAATAGCTTGACATCGAGTGTAAGTAAATGTATTCTCTCCCAACGTTGCCACACGATATTTGTTCTTGACTGTAGGTGGTTTATAGGGTTAAATTGGCTACAGCATTTAGACATAAACAAGGGGAAGTGGGTGAATAAAGCTCAATTAATAGACTCAGTAGCTTTAAAGACAGATTTACCAAAAAAAGTTGCTGGACGTGCATTGGATGCATTGCTCGAATCTATAACAGAGGCTTTAGTTCAAGATGATAATGTATCTATCGTAGGTTTCGGTACATATCATGTTAAGGAAAGAGCTGCTAGAGTTGGGAGAAATCCTAAAACTGGCGAAGAGATTAAAATAAAGGCTGCTAGGGTGCCTGCGTTTAAACCTGGCAAACTGCTTAAGGAAGCAGTTGAACAAGGAACATTAGTAGAAGAAGAAACTGAATAAAAAAGTTTCGGGTGCTTAGCTCAGCTGGGAGAGCATCGCCCTTACAAGGCGAGGGTCGGGGGTTCGATCCCCTCAGCACCCACCAAAAACGGAGCGGTAGTTCAGCTGGTTAGAATGCTGGCCTGTCACGCCGGAGGTCGCGGGTTCGAGTCCCGTCCGCTCCGCCATCCCTCTTTATTGCTAATGAGTGATTTTTATCATGTTACAGTTAATAAGAGATAAAGCCACAGGGGTAGTTGCCTGGGTTATATTCGGATTCATAGCTCTTGCCTTCACTTTATGGGGTGCCAACGGGTTTATTTTCTCAAACAGTTCTAATAGTGTTGCTGCCAATGTTTCTGGACATAAAATTCCATGGGGCGTAATTGATCAGCAAGTTCAAATGCAAATGCGCGCTATGCCTAACTATGATGATATTGATCTTAAAAAATTAAGACAAAATGTAAGAAGGGATTATGTTGATAATTATGCCCTTAGATTACAATTGCGAGATAAAGGTTTTACTGTTAACGATAGTTTTATAATTTCAAATGTTTTTTCACAGTCTCAATTTTTTGAAGATGGTAAATTTTCAAATGAAAAATACCAAAAACTTCTTTCTCAAAATGGTATAACGGATAGTCAATACCAAGAACAAATACGCTCTGCATTACTGGAACAACAGCCTAAAATTGGAATGATTCTTAGTAGTTTCATGCTAGAAGAAGAAATTGATGCGTTATTTGCGTTATTTAATCAAACTAGAGAAGTAGCATATACTGTCATCTCAAAAGATAAATTTTCAACTACTGAAATATCAGTTGAACAAGTTTCTAATTATTATCAAAATAACAAATCAGAATTTACTCTTCCAGAACAAATTACTGTTAACTATCTAACATTAAGTGCTGAAGATGTTCGTCAGGATGTCGAGGTTACAGATGAAAAACTACAAAAATTTTATGATGATAGATTGAGTGACTATAGTATTCCAGAAATGGTTAGAGTTCGACATATTTTTATTAAAGCTCCTGAAGGTTCTACTGAGTTGAGCTCTGGTGAAGCAAGAGTTAAAGCAGAAGATATCCTCGCAAAATTAAAATTGAATGAAAATTCATTTGATGAATTGCTTACTAAATTTTCAGAGGATAAGTCTAGTCAGGCAGGTGATCTTGGATGGATCCGTAAAGGTGAGGTAGACCCAGCCTTTGAAAAAGCATCCTTTGCTTTGCAAGATAAGCTTTCTCTCTCAGATGTTGTTATGAGTCCATTCGGGTTTCATATACTAGAATTAACAGATAGAAAAGAAGCCATTGTGAAAGAGATATCACTTGTGCTACCAGAATTAAAAGAAAGATATATTGAGGAAAGTTCAAAAAATATTTTGTTTGATCGTGTGGATGAGTTAGCTAATATTGCCTTTGAAAGTCAGCATGAGCCAATAGATATTGTAGCAGAGAGAATGAACCTTAATGTTAATTCTGCGGTCTTAACTAAAGAGCATTATGATAATAGCGTTTTAAACATTCCATTGGTGCAAAAAGAATTGTTTGCGGATGGTGGATTGAAAGATACTAGAATAATAAGTGAACCAATTAAGATTAGTGATTCACAATATGCAGTAATTAAAGTCGTTAAAATTATGCCAGCTGCCGTACAAGATCTTGATTTAGTTCAAGAGGAAATACTTGCCAAATTACAACAAGAAGATATAGACAGCCAAGTTATTGCATACGGAAATTCAGCGGTTAGTAGATTTAATGATGATAACAAACCGTTTGAATATCTTAGTACTAAAGAGTTTAAATGGAACAATATCGCAAATCTAAAAAGAGCTGATGATAGACTGGATAGTCCAATTATTGATGCAGTATTTTCAGTATCTCAACACGAAGGCAAAAAAGTTCAAGGTATAAAATTAGAAGATGGTCGTTATCTTGTTGTTAGTTTAATTAAAGTTCAACCTGGAACTATTGATGACGCTAGTGACAGGCAAGAGTTACTTAAAGCTATGTCAGCTAATGTTGGTGAATTAGAGTATCAACTTTATAGAAATTCTTTGATAAATAGCACGGCTATCAAATTATATAATTAAAATAGGAGCCTAGTAATGATCGTAGGACCAAAAATACGTGGATTTTTATGTACAACAGCACATCCAGATGGCTGCGATGCAAATGTGAAAAATCAAATAGATTTAACGAAAAAAATTATTTCTGACACTGATAAAGCACCGAAAAATGTTCTTGTTATTGGTGCCTCAACTGGTTATGGGTTATCTAGTAGAATCGTATCTTCTTTTGGCTACGGAGCAAAAACTTTAGGTATAGTATTTGAAAGACCTGCATCTGGCAAACGTACAGCTTCAGCCGGTTGGTACAACACTGTTGCATTTGAAAAGTATGCAGCAGATGCTGGTATTTATGCTAAGACAATAAATGGGGATGCATTTTCTGATGAGGTAAAGCAGAAGGTTATTGATATAGCGAAAAATGACTCCATAGGCAAATTTGATTTAATTATTTATAGTTTAGCTGCACCCAGAAGAAATGATCCAAGAAGTGGAAATAGTTATTCTTCAGTATTGAAACCATTCAAAGATGTATACTCCGATAAGACTGTAGATTTTATGAATGAAACAGTATCTACAGTTAGTATTGACCCTGCTAATGATCAAGAAGCTCAAGATACAATTAAAGTTATGGGTGGTGAAGATTGGACGTGGTGGATAGAGTCTTTGGATGCTGCAGGATTAATAGCTGATAATGCCGTTACTCTAGCATATTCATATATTGGTCCAGAACTTACATATCCAATATATAGATCTGGTACTATCGGCAAAGCTAAAGAAGATTTGGAAAACCAGGCATTAGAGCTGAATAAAATACTAGGTGACAAATATCAAGGTGGTGCCTATGTATCAGTAAATAAAGCTGTTGTGACACAAGCTAGTGCTGCTATTCCTGTGGTACCTCTATATATGTCCTTACTGTATAAAATAATGAAAGATAAGGGAATACATGAAGGTTGTATTGAGCAAATAATCAGGTTGTTTAATAATAGTTTATATAGCGATGATACAATTAAGACTGATGAAAAAGGCAGGATCCGCGTTGATGATTGGGAAATGAAGGATGATGTTCAAAGAGCAGTTGCTAATTTGTGGCCAGAAATATCAACAGATACTTTATCTCAAATAACAGATATTAAAGGTTACCAAAATGATTTCTATCAACTTTTTGGGTTTAATGTAGATAGTATTGATTATAGTAAAGAGGTTGATATAGAGTTACCAATTCCATCAATTGAATAAAAAAATTATCTTTTTTTAAGAGGCAGGTTTAACCTGCCTTTTTTATTTGTTTAATCCAATATCACTAAAAACTATAAATGAATATTGTTCTTCATTCTAAGATGACATGAATTAGAGCTCATTAAATAATCAGTAGATCTACTTATGGAAGGTTTCTAACATGCAGGGCATGATGGCAGGTAATAAAAATATTTTATTTTTTTTATTGTTCATTATAGTGTCGTTCATTGTTGGTAATCTCATATCACTTGAAAAAATATCCCAAATCACAGATTCTTTAATAGTAATAAGCAATAGAAACAGATATCAAGCATATGCTTTATATCTATTAGGGTATGTGGCACTAACTGTCATACTTAGTCCAAGAATTATATTAACTATAATAGGTGGGATTTTGTTTGGGCTTGAGTTGGGATTTATTCTTGCAATATTTGCTTCAACTATCTCAGCGGCAATAGGATTTTCTATATCAAGGTATTTAGCATTTGAGTGGATTGAGAAGAAATATGGACATAAGATTTTAAAAATACATCAAGAAATAAAGGAACGGGGTTGGGTGTATATTGCAATTAGTCGTCTAATTCCAATTCTGCCTTTCACGTTACTGAATTACGCATTTGGTACCACTAAAATTAAAATTAGAGTTTTTTTAGTAGTTTCTGCAATCTTTATGAGTCCTGCACTATTGTTTTACTCCTATATTGGTTCTAAAGGATATGTATTATCAGGGTATTTTCTTAGTTTGCAATAAGTTAGTGGTACCTTAAACAATTTAAGCAAAATTTTTCATCTTCATTGGTTTTGTGTATCTTGTTTGTCCATCTCAAGAGGTGAGCGACCTGAACTATAAAAGTTACAGAAATTTATACCAAGGTTCCAACACTAAATTATTATCTTATAAATCCAGATGTGACAAAATTCATTTAAATTAGTGAATGTCATATAAAAGAAAAAGAGATGCATATAAAATATGAGGAATGTTCTGACAAAAACAAAATTGGTCAAAAATACATAGCAACTTTCAGGTATGATAGGCAGGTTACTTTAGTAATTGAAGTAAATGACCTAATTGAAGTAAATGACCTAATTGAAGTTGATAATAATAAATATATTCCAAGTGCAGCATTCATTAAGCGATAGTTTAATTACTCACCTACACGTAAATGAAGGGGAGTTGATAAACTAATAATCGTACTAGATGTGATTGCAGAGACTAATATGTAGAAGTTTAAATGTATGATATTTCATCTTAAGACTTTTATATTTTTCAAATTATCATAGTTGTCTTTTTGTTTATATCTTCATTTATTCATTTTGAAATAAATCATAAAAAGACAAAATAAAAATGAGTGTTATTTTCAGCATTGGTTTATGAGGTATATATAGATACTTGCTGAATATTTATCAATAAAATCTAGTGCTGTTAAATATTAAACAAGGTTTAAATTAAATATATTTATTCAAAATGTGATGGATAAGGCATTTAAATTCTTGAAGTTGACATTGTTTGTTGGCGGAAGGTATATTGGCATATTCTGCACCAGAATAGTCCATTTATGTGGCTAAAATAATAAAAATTCATATATGTTCTGGCCCTAATAAAACATTTGATAACTTGAATTATTCATGACACTTAAAAGGGTATGAATAAAATTTAGTTCTTATATAGTTGAGGCATATGTTTGAAAATCACTTGAAAGTAGAAATAAATAGAAGCAGGAATCGTCTTATTAAGAGTATTTACTATGGAGCACCTATTCTTGAAGGTAGTATCTCTAGTGATGACATAAGGTTGATTGAGACAGTTAATGTTCAAGAGATTAAACTTAACTCTATAGCAATAGCGGCTTATATTGATAATAAAAAGGCTTTTGATTTTCTTTTAAAATACTCATTAGTTATAAATGATCTTGCACTGCCAAATGGATTAACATTGTTTGTTATAGTCCAAACTGCTCATGCTGATTATTTTGATAAATTATTAGATATTGATTCTGATGGCAGATATGTGTTTCCAAGTATTGTAGAAAACATAAATAGGCATAAGTCATCATTACTGATAAAGACAATGGAGGAACATCAATTTAACACAACTGATGTTTTACTAAGAAAAGATAATGAGATGTATGAGTTTGCGTTTAGATTTGAAGATATGCTTCTTGCTTTTCAGTGGGCTGTTACAAATAGAGAGATAGACGCTATAAATTATTTGTTATGTAAAAACTCTGATGGGGAATATAAACATAGAGATATACCAAGGATAATCACAGAAACTTCAGGTGATTTACTCAATTTTCTTGTTTGTAATAATCAAATTGATATTATGACTAGATTGTTAGCAATATCTGAAAATGGATATGAATATGAATTTCCTGAGCTTATAAGACAAATTTGTTTTCCAAAAAATGATTGTTTATTGAAAGCTTCGGCTCAAAATTGTTCAGAGATTGTTGCTCTATTGCTAATGGTGCCTAAAATTATGATGACTGAAAATGTATATGATGCATTTGAAGCAGAATTAAAGTTAAATCATTATGATGTTCTTATGGAATTCTTGAAATGTGACAGGCTGGATCTGTTAGATTTGAAAATTTTGATTTGCGCTATATTAAATAAATATGATAATGCAAAATCTTTTAAATTTTATGGGAGGAATGCCAAGAAAATAGTAAATATAGCACATGGGTTTAGAAAGTATTCAGGAGGCTCATTAGAGGCCTTGGTGGTATCATTAAATGATAAATATAAAGATAAACTTGATTCGTTGTGTTTTGAAGCATTTGATATTAGCCTAATAAATATTAAATTGTCATGGATGGAGCAGGTATACATATCATTACTTGATTTGAAAAAATGGCTAGAAATGAAGATTAAAAGCAACGCTGGAGGGATGAGCATATTAAATATTCACAACAGTGATTGTAAATATAAACAATTATGGTGTTTCATAACCCATATTTGCACTGATCTTGAGGTGAGCGAGCAAGTAAAGGCAATAAATAAAAGCACCTATGGACATATTACAGAGCATAATAAAAATAATTCCCCTAAAGTATCAAGACTTAACAAACTTTTATTGTCATATACATGGGTGGCAATTAGAAATAATTCAAATGGTCTTGAAACAGAAAGAAATAATGATGGAGATATTGGAGTCTTTATTCAAAATCTTTATGATGTGATAAGAAAGTTCGCGGGTGATAGTCGTGGTCTTGAAGGAAACTCTAGATATGGAGCTAATGAGCTACAAATTATTATTGCTGACTTTCCTAAACATGAAATTTCATTAATACCTGAAGCTAGAATAATCGATGAAAATAGTGTAATGAATGAAATCGGACAATGTATTTGTGCTTTTATAGTGCAGCGACCTCAAGAGTCTAATCTTAAGTTAAAGCAAGCACTAATGAATGATGGTGATAAACAGCAAAACAGGAAAGTTCTTTTAGAGTTTAACTGGGAAATAATGGGGCTTGATGATGAGATGCAAGCAATTTGCAATAAACATTTTGGGCAAAGATTTTATAATGTACCTGTGACTATAAGAGGTAAAGTATATTTAAGTGCAGCTGAATATTTACAAGAAAATTTAATTTTAAATAAATGTAAACTAGTTAATATTTTCGAAAGAGAAATCATGGCAGTTCTTAGCCAGATGCATATCCCTATGAGCCCTATAATAGAAGAAATTCCTAAAAGACCAGGTAGATTTAGCTTGTTATCGGGTTCTAGAGTAAATACTTTTATTTTCAGAATTTCGAGTGTCAATCAAAACTCTAATTTAGATTCTAGTCTAGATTCTGGCTTAGATTCTGGCTTAGATTCTAGCCTGGATTCTACCTTAGATTCTAGCCCTAGTTCGTCATTTGATAAGATGCGATGTGTTTTCGGCATGTCTCCAAAAGCAAAAGTGACACCAATTTAAAAATGAAAAATATAAAATTATTATAGTTTGTTTATAAATGAATTTACCTGAACTCTTATGTAGAGACCTAAAAAATATTGCTATATGTAATGAAATTTAGAGTGTAGTAGCATAATGCCTATCTAAAATGTCACCCTTAGGAAAACAATTTGTTTAGCTTATATTAAAGGTGATATTCTTTATCCAGTGTATGCACGCATGTCAAGGATGAACAATGTCACCAACACCTTCTTTTAATTCAGTAAAAAATTCCTCATTCGCACAATTATTGACAGGTCCTGTACAAAAAGTTGTAAAAGATTTACATAACATTTTTTCAACGCAAACAGATGTATTTGATAGTGCTATGAGAGCAACTATCACAACAGCAGCATTTGGGTTTGGAGTCGGATTTTCTCATACTATGTCCCCAAACTATGCTCAAGGAATAAGGGAGATATGGAGGTCTCTAGGAGCACCAGAATTTTTATTACCACTTTTAGTTCCATATACAGGTGGTTTAATAACAGGTTATGTTGGGAATGAATTTATAACTCAAACATTACGAGTGTATAATTATTGTAAATATGGAGATATGGATTACTTTTTAACAGAAAGTGAGATCAATAAAATAGCTGTAAAAATAAAAAAATCAGAAAATAGAGATGGCGATATAGAAATTATCAAACAAGAATTAACTGATGTTTTGGTTTTTTGTGTTGAGAAAATACGTTCAGAAGATGTAGATATTCGTGACATGCAAAAAATATATATAAGAATTTTCAAGCAGTTAAGATTAGGGGATTTGAGTTCATATTATAAGCATAAATCTTTGATGTTGACGCATCGAGAGCAAATGGAGAATGATGCGAAAAGATTTAGAGATGAAATGAATAAAGTACAAGATAGAATTGATGCTATTAATCGTGGGGACATGGAGGTTGGATTAGATTCAGAACCTGAATCAGATGAAGAGCTAGATGAAGATTTAGTACCTTCCTCGTCAGCAATGGAAAGTAGGATTATGGCAGAAATACATAGTTTAGAGCAAAGGCTGAATAGGGCAAAGGAAGATACCGAAGATGTCTTTTTGCCTGAAATTAGCAAAATGGGCTTTGCCATGCAAAAATCAATTAGTTTGCAGGAGGAGTTGAAACATGAAGAGCGGTATCTTTACTTGTTACAGAAACAAGAAATAGTTTTAGCAGAAAAGTTTTTTAAAATATCATTGACAAAATTTGTTAATGAGAAAATGTCTGGGTTGTTGGCTCGCAAAATAGATGAAAAAAATGTAAGTGAAGATAATAAAGAATATATGGAGTCAACTAAAGAAAGTATTACCTTGAAAATTTCTAAAATTGAAGTTGAATATCGTAGATTGCAAGAACAGCTAAGTGTAATTAGGAGAGAAATTCATGAGAGAGACGATTCTTTAGTAGCAAAACAAAAGGAATATAGCGCCGTGGGCGTTGAAATAAAGCAACTTCGTGATGAAAAAATTACAAGTGCAAATGCTGAAATTTTAGAGTTAGAAGGAAAAATTAAACAATTATCTGCTGAATTCGGAATGGCTAAAATAGATTCTAACCTCCTTAGTAGGTTACACAGGCAAGATTCCGAGACTATAAAAAGGTTAAAGGCATCAAGGAAAAGCTCTAGCGATGTCCCTCAAGGTGATGTTGATGAAGACCTAGATGATAACGTTGATCGTATGTCGGAAATGGCTCTTGCTAGAGCTTCAGAGCCTTTGAAAAGTATTGAATTAGTGATGGCGAGCAGTGGTGGTAGTGAATCGTCAATTAAAAAATTGACAGATAACTTAGAAGCATATCACAAACAAATTGATAAATATCATGCTGAGTGTTTAGAAATAGAAGGAAATATCGGGAAATTTAAATTAAGGTTACATAAATTGTGTAATGAAATAATAAATCTCAATATGAATGAATTTGTAAGTGAGCATGACGTAGATGAGGTATCTAGTGAGCACAGTAGTGCTAACTATGATCTATTTGATACTGAAGATAATAGGAGTAGGTCTCTTCCTCGTCCACATAGTTGTAGCCATAGTCCAAGATTAGACAAACATCAAAATTTAGGATTATCTCTTGTCCCATATAGTAATAGAAGAAATACCTTAGAAGAAGATGATAGTATGCATAGAAGTGGATCTTCTAGAAAACAATCTGCTTTACATCCTGGGACTCCGTTGTCAACACCAATGTATGATCGGCAGATGCAAACTTACAGAAAAACTCGTAAAAGAGTAGTGACTGCTGAAAATAGAGAGGAAGCCATACATGATTTGGAACAGCAAAAAAGAGATGCAAGAATGAGAGTTGGGTATAGTAGTCTTGCTGCAACTAAATATATTTAATAAATTATGCTCAATAAATATAGTATAAATATTAAAACGTAATTTTAATTCTTGGTTTTTCAAGCATATCACGAAGAGCTTCCTTGTATGCATCTATGTTTGCATGAGTTGTAATATATTCTTTTGGGGATGAGTTATGATATTGATTTTGGAAACCACTACTAGATTGGGTGCCTATGGAGGATGTCTGTACACGACCGTTTGTTGCATATTTGGCTCTTTTATGCGGAAACTCAGTGATAAATTGTGGGTTATGTTTTATCTTTGATTCATTTCGCATGATGGACCTTTAATGAGAGCTTATTTCGCGCACATTATCATTAATATAAAAATAGAGCAACCATAGAGCCATAATGATTACTAAATATAATATCCTTTTATCTTAGCCAAAGTTGACAGATATTCTCTTCTTGTGTATGTTCATAATAAGACTCAAAATTGATACTAGATATGAAAACTGTTGCAAATACAAATAGACGATGGCGCTGGCAAATATAGGTTCGCTTTATTGTTTTATTTGTAATTAACAGGAAATATTAGTGTATCTTCTTTTTCAAAAAGCACCTCTCATTTTTAATCTTCAAAATTGGCGAAACTTTAACTAGTTACGCTGTTATTCGAAAATTGTATATTTTCAATATAAATTGAGGAAGAGAAATGAAAAACATTCTAATGATTATTATTGCAATAACTTGCCATAGTGCCGTTGCTACGACTTATGATTGTACAAAAACAAATGTAGGTATGATTTTACCGTTAAAACATAAATCATTAGATTTAATTGCCGATGGCTTCAAGATGGCTTTAACTGGGCAATGTCCAAATAGCAAGATATCAATAAAAAATGCCTATGGAGACATGCTTAGTCAAAGTATGTTAATTAAACAATTTTCGAATGATAGTAAGATTGATTATGTAGTGACTATTGGTACTGTAGCTGCACAAATGGCATCTAGTATATCTAAAAAACCAATACTAGCACTTGCTGCAAATAAAGAAGTTATTCAAAATGACAATATGTATTTTGTTAGTGATGAATTGCCAGCTAATATAGTGAGTGATTTTTTAACATCATTAATGCCAAATATAAATCAAATTACCATTATACATAGTATGAATGACAAGGTGCACAAAGAGTTGAAAGCTATTGAATTAGCCCTAGGTGAGCATAATGTAACTTTACAGAAATTATCAGTAAATAATATTTCTGATATTTATAGAGTGGTTAATCAAATATCTGTGCGTTCAGACTTAGTATTAATGTTGAAAGATCATGTCGTGGTAAGTGCAGTGCCATTGTTGCATCAACATACAATGAGAAAAGATATACCACTAGTGAGTCTTGATGAGGGATCTGTGAAATCTGGTGCTGATTTAGGCATTGGCGTTATCGAGTCTGAAATAGGCGAAAAAGGTGCAAAATTAATAATGTCATTTAATAAGCCAAAAATAACAACTATGAAGAACTTAACAGTTTTTTATCATAATAAAACTAAACAAATCAGTGTTGTTACAAAAGCCATGACATATGCTCAAAATATGAATTATCAAACACTGGAAGTTATAGGGGGGCATATATGATGATCTTGGTTGATGTTTTTGAGCAAACAATGCTAATGTTGCCAATGATATTTGGCATTTATTTATCGTATAGGATTTTGAAAATAACGGAGTTAAGTGTTGAAGCCAGTTTTGTTCTTGGTGCTTGTGTTTTTGCCAAATCATCTCAGGTGCAACCATTAATTATTGCAGTAATGTTAGCATTGCTTAGTGGAGCTTTAGTTGGCTCTATAGTATATTTTGTACACAAAAAATTGGAGATCCCAGTGTTGATATCAGGGATCTTAATAATTTTCATGTTTCAAAGTGTAAACTATGTAGTTATGGCGCAACCGAATATTCAAATTATTAGGACTATGGATAATAATTATATATTTAGAATATACCTTTTATGCAACGTTATGATTTGTATGTTGACTTATTTCTTTTTAAGAAGTCAATATGGGTTAAGATTACGCTCTGTTGGAATTAACAATCAACTTGCTAGTAAGCTGGGTATATCTGCCAAACTGTATTATTGGCTGACCGTTGGTGTTAGTAACATGTTGGCTGCTATATCAGGGGTTACACATGCTTATTATGGAGGTTTTGCTGATTTGCACATGGGTGTTGGCATATCTTTAATCGGTATTGCTGCAATAATGATTGGTATATCATTACTGAAACTTGATCAAGTAAATACTTTTAATTTAAATAAAGAAATTTCTGCGATTTTTGCAGGAGTATTACTGTATAGCCTTGTAATTTCGATGTTGTTGCATTTCGGTTGCGATCCTATATATTTAAAATTTGTTTTAGGTTTGATCGTCTTTGTAGCGTTGTTTTCAGCTGGGAAAACTTATCAAGAGGTGCCGGATGCTTAAGTATGAACAAGTAAGTTATAATATAAATGGTGCGAAAATTATAAACGATATTTCTATGAATTTCAGAAAAAAAGAATTGGTAGCAATCGTTGGTGAAAATGGAGCAGGGAAAACAACATTATTTAATATTCTTTATCATAGGAAAAAAGTGTCAGGTGGTAATGTATATATAAATAACACTAATATAAAAAAAATAGATAACAATACATTTTATCAGAATGTTGTAATGCTTTCGCAAGATCCTAAACAATGTTTATTTGAAGGACTTACCTTGAAAGAACATATAATATTATATAAAAATGATGCATTTCATACATCTATAAAACAAATTGAGCAATATCTGAATTTCATATTACTAGAGAAGATTAACTTGACTGTTGATTCATTGTCTGGCGGGCAAAGGCAAACATTTGCTTTTGCTTTGACAATGCTTAAATCGCCACAAATATTATTATTGGATGAGCATACAAGTGCTCTTGATGCTAATGCTGCAGAGCATATGATGCAAATAACTAAAGAAGTTGTGATTAATAAAAGTATAGTTGGATTAATGATTTCTCATAATATTGAGTTAACAAAAAAATATGCAGATAGAGTAATTCTTGTCGCAAATGGAAAAATATCATTTATATAATTGCATTCAGTACTTGTTGCCATTTGTTTGTTCTTATGTCAATCATTGGGTTAACTATTCGATAGTAAGATACATGATTTTTTGTGCAATTCTTATTTAATAGATATTTTTTTTTTAAGTGAACAAAGATGTTATTATGTATCGTTGGGGGATAACATATGTAAAAAGGACTTGTATGCATATAATAGGCTCGTGCTTCACAATCATTACTATTGCTCTGGGATTATTAGGACTTGGAAATAATGGTTTGCATTATTGGCAAGAATTTGGACCGGCAAGAATTATACCGCATGAAAAGGTATATGCAGATTTAAATCAAGGTTTAGATTTTGATAAGGATAAGGTAAGTCATAAAATCATTGTAGTTATCACGTCGACTCAAAGTGATAAACAAAAAGCTTGTAAGACAATTTTCACAGAGAACCCTAGATTTTCAGAAACAAGCATCAATTTTATAGCATTGACATCAAAATCTGATATTGCACCACAGCCTCTAGGAACAAGTGCTGCTGAACTTGGTGCTACAAATAGAATAAAATACTTAAAGAAACAAAATGTTGGATTGGATGAAAACATAACATACTACTGTTCCATAGAAAGTTTTTTTACTGCACCAGATATTTATGAGCCTAGAGATCATGCTTTTATTGTAATTCAAGATCCTAAATTACGTATGTATCGCTATATCTCTAATGGCGTTATGGTGTCACCTGCGATATATGATGCTGCATTAGATTATGGCGGAATGAGTAGTGATGGAAGTGGTTCATTAATAACAATAGGAGAAATATTAGCAAAACAATATCAAGTAGATCCACAGAGTTGGCATAAGTACATAACGCAAGATAAATATTCAAGATATAAGCAAATTATATCTGCACTTGAAACAACTAAGTTATTTTAGCTTATGAGTATACAAAAAATAATTATACTTTTTTTTGCTTTAACAATGATAACTGGTTGTAAAGATGAGTTATGGAATAACCCATATCCAAATATGAAAAATACTGATAAAACAATTTATTCATCATTCACAGAACGTCCCAAGCATCTCGATCCGGCAAAATCATATAGTTCAAATGAATGGAGCATAATTGCGCAAATCTATGAAACCCCATTACAATATGATTATTTAAAGAGACCATATACATTAATTCCTCTAGCAGCGGTTAATATGCCGACAATAATTAAAATTGAAGAAGGTGGAGTTTCATATACTCTTTATACAATTCAAGTTCGCGATGATTTGAAATATCAAGACCATCCAGCCTTTGTTGAGGAGAATAGACAGCTAAGTTTTGATGAAGTAATTAAAAAATCTAATATTTCAGATTTTCCCACGACTAGTTCTAGAGCAGTTTTAGCGCAGGATTTTGTTTATCAAATTAAGCGGTTAGCCGATCCAAAAATAAATTCGCCAATTTTCGGGTTGCTAAGCAATTATATAGTTGGTTTGTCAGAACTAAGAGATAACCTTGATGCTAGATCTGGTGATTATGACTTAAATGATTTTCATTTGGCCGGAGTGAAAGTGATAAATGATTATACATATCAAATTAAAATTAAAGGTGATTATCCTCAATTTATATACTGGTTAGCTATGCCATTTTTTTCTGCAATGCCTTATGAAGCTGTTGAGTTTTATTCTCAGTCTGGAATGGAAGAGCATAATTTAACGTTAGATTGGTATCCTATTGGTAGTGGGCCTTATTATTTATCAGAAAACAATCCAAGTCATAGGATGATACTTGATGAAAATCCAAATTATCATGATGAGTTTTATCCTAACTCTGGAAGTGATGATGATATGAAATCTGGATTGCTAAAAAATAGTTCACGTAAATTACCGTTAGTTGATAGGGTGGTATTTTCATTGGAGAAAGAAAATATTCCTTACTGGAATAAATTTATTCAAGGGTATTATGATACCTCAGGAATTTCTTCAGATAATTTCAATAGTGTTTTCAGCCCAAGTGGAGCAAGTAGCTTTGCATTAAATAAAGAGTTAATTGATAAAGGCATTAGAATGCAGTCGACAATATCACCATCGACAATGTATTGGGGTTTTAATATGTTAGATGAAACTGTTGGTGGTTACTCTGAAGAGAACAAAAAATTGCGTCGAGCAATATCTATTGCAATTGATTTAGAAGAATATATATCAATTTTTTTAAATGGTCGTGCTGAAGTAGCAATGCATCCAATTCCACCAGATTTATTAGATGAAAAATATATTAATCACCATTCACATGAAGTGTTAAATGGCGAATTGAAAAAAAAGAATATTAGTGTAGCAAAAGAGCTTTTAGCTCAGGCTGGTTACCCACATGGCAGAAATAGTGAGACAGGCGAGCAATTAAGTATATATTTTGAAGCAATAGGAAGTGGTGATCCTAATGAAAGAGCAATACTATCTTGGTTACGAAAGCAATTTAAAAAATTGGATATTGAATTAATTGTTCGTGTCACTGATTACAATAGATTTCAAGATAAGATTAAAAAAGGTACAGGGCAGATATTTTTTTGGGGATGGAATGCGGACTATCCTGATGTTGAAAATTTTTTGTTCATGTTCTATAGCAAAAATTCTAAAGTGAAACATGGCGGTGAAAATGCTGTGAATTATCATAATAATAAATTCGATGAATTGTTTGAGAAATATAACTTAGCTAAAAGCCCAGAGGGAAAACAAAATTTAGTAGAGAAAATGATTAATGTTGTGCAAGATGATTCACCATGGGTATGGGGCTATCACCCACATACGTATACTTTATACCACGAGTGGTATAGTAAAAGTAAACCTAATTCAATTGCCAGGAATACAATAAAATATATAGATATAGATCCAATCAAGCGTGATCAAATGCAACGATTATGGAATAAAGCAAATTATGTCCCTTTAGTTATCACCTTGTTAATAACGATAGGTTGTATTATTTTATCTGCATGTTTCTATTATCGTAGGCAATTAGCTAAAGTAAAAAGGATGTTGTAATGTTTGCATACATTATTAAAAGGTTTTTATATGCTATTCCGATTATAATTGGTGTGAATATAATTACTTTTTCTCTCTTTTTCACCGTGAATAGTCCTGATGACATGGCGTATATGCATTTGGGAGGAAGGTTTGTAACCCAAGATGCTGTAGATAACTGGAAAGTTGTACATGGTTATGACAAACCATTGTTTGTCAATAGTGAGAAACAGGGCTTAGAATCTATAACCAACACTATATTTTGGCAAAAATCTGTACGACTATTAGTTTTTGATTTTGGAATTTCAGATCAAGGGCGAGATATTAGTGAATCAGTATTTAAGAGAATGGTACCAAGTTTAGGGTTAGCTATACCTGCCTTGCTAATAGGGATATCAATAAATATTATCTTTGCAATGTGTTTGGCAATGCTGAGAGGAAATATTTTAGATAATATTGGTGTGTTTATATGTGTGTTGTTCATGTCAATTTCAATGCTGTTTTATATAGTTGCAGGACAGTATATTTTTGCTAAAGTTTACAAGTGGGTACCAATTTCTGGGTATGCTCATGGTATAGATTCAATAAAATTCCTCTTGCTTCCTATTACTGTAAGTGTAATTGGGGGTATTGGTGCCGGGACTAGATGGTATCGATCTTTTATATTAAATGAGACTCAACAAGAATATGTTCGTACAGCATTTGCAAAAGGCTTGCCTGGATATAAAGTTGCATTTAAACATATTTTAAGAAATGCAATGATCCCAATTTTAACTGGTATTGTAGTTATAATACCATCATTATTTATGGGTAGTTTGTTAACGGAATCTTTTTTTGGTATTCCAGGTTTAGGCAGCTATACGATAGATGCTATCAGATCACAAGATTTCGCTATAGTTAGATCAATGGTATATATTGGCTCATGGCTTTATATAATAGGACTAGTGCTAACCGATATATCCTATGTCATTGTTGACCCCCGGGTGAAGCTATGAAGATATATTTCCTTTGGACAGATATTTTTTATATGGCTTATATGCTTATAGCTTTTATCGCAATGTTCTATACCATTAAACATAATAAGGCCAGATGGTATAAAGCTTTCAATACTAAAACCAGAATGCTAGCTGTATCTAGCATTTTGTTATACGCAGTTGTTGGCTTTATTGACTCTGTTCACTTTCAAGAAAAATTATCTGGTGATGTTGATGAAACCCCTGATTATTCCCAACAAATTACAAGTGGATTAGATCTGCTATTTAAAGAACGGTCCAATACTTTTGAAGTTACTTATTCATCACCACTTGCCACACATTCCTTTGTTCCTGAGATGGAAAATGCAAAATGGGTTTTTCCTAAGCTAATAAAAGTAGATAAAGATGAAATTAAATTCATGGATATACTTGAGTATATTATTAAAGCTACATTATGGTTGTTTCCTGTATTATTATTATCTTGGTTATACTGGCGACGTAAAATTAAAATATCTGTATTATTCAAGAGCTTATCAATACCAATATTAGTTTTCATTACTTTTGGAACGTTATTATTATTATCTAATGATTATCATGTTTTGGGTACTGATAAAGTTGGTAAAGATGTCTTCTATATGGCAATAAAAAGTGTTAGAACAGGACTGTTGATAGGTATTTTAACTACCTCGATAATAGTACCAATTGCGATTGTTATGGGAGTAATGTCAGGATATTTTCGAGGATGGATCGATGATATTATTCAATATATATATTCAACTATAAGTTCGATACCGGGTGTACTATTGATAGCAGCAAGTGTTTTGAGTTTACAGTTATGGTTAGAAAAGCATCAAAATTTATTTGAAGGTCACGCAAACCGGATAGAAATGCGATTATTATTAATTTGTATAGTTCTTGGTGTTACAGGTTGGACAGGATTATGTAGATTATTACGCGCTGAGACTTTGAAGCTCAGAGAGTTATCATATATTGATGCTGCCAAAATTTTAAATGTCAAACCTAAAACTATAATAATCAGACATATTTTGCCAAATATAATGTATTTGATTTTGATTTCAACTGTTATGGATTTGAGTGGTTTAGTTCTTGCCGAATCAGTGCTGTCATATGTAGGGGTTGGTGTTGATCCGTCATCTTATAGTTGGGGTAATATGATTAATGGAGCTAGGTTAGAATTAGCTAGATCTCCAATAGTATGGTGGTCTCTGTTTGGAGCCTTTTCTTGTATGTTTATCTTCGTTGTATCAATAAATATTATTGCTGATGCAATACGAGATATTTACGACCCAAAAACTATTGTGAATTAATTATGCTAGAAATAAAAAATTTAAACATAACATTAAAAACACCAACAGAGCTCCTTTATGTTGTCGACGATTTAAATTTAACTATATCTGCAGGGAAATGCTTAGCTATTATTGGTGAATCTGGTTGCGGTAAGTCAATGACGGCTAATGCAATTATGAGATTATTACCACAAAATGCTTATTATGGGGCTAATTCAAAGATTATATTTAAAGGACGTGATTTATTAACATTAACTGAGAAACGAATGCATGATATTCGTGGGTCTCAGATTGCAATGATATTTCAAGATCCAATGACAAGTTTGAACCCAGTATTATCAGTTAGTGACCAAATGTATGAAACTATTAAATTAACTGGTGAAAGGAATAAACAAAATATTAAAACAAGAGCATGGGAATTATTATCTCAAGTGAAAATACCAGATCCAAATCGCATGCTGAAAAGTTATCCACATGAACTATCTGGTGGCATGAAACAAAGAGTAATGATTGCTATGATGGTTGCAGCCAGACCAAAATTTTTAATAGCAGATGAACCTACAACTGCTCTTGATGTTACAACTCAAGCAACGATATTAGAAATATTGAAAGATTTGCAGCAAACCAATAACATGGCATTGCTGCTTATTACTCATGATTTAGATGTGGCAAAAAATGTAGCCGATGATATAGCTGTAATGTATGCTGGCCAGGTTGTAGAGTATGCAAGCAAGGATAGTATATTTAAAAATCCGCGACATCCATATACACGAAGATTGTTTGCAGCAAGACCTGAATATAAAGAACGACAAAACAAACTTTTAGAGATCCCAGGTGCTGTTCCCAGACTAAATAAACGCTCTCAGCTCTGTAAATTTTTACCACGTTGTCACATTGCAACTGAACATTGTAAAAGTAAAAAGTTAGAGAGTAGTATACCAAATACCAATCATTTTGCTTTATGCCATAATCTTACAATGTCTGATATAAAGGTTGATAAACAGCCAATTATTAGAAATAAAGTATTTGAAAAATCAGTACTAAGTATTAATGACTACACTGTGAAATATCCAATTAAATCAGGATTCTTAAGACGGACTATAGGTTATTTAGAGTCAGTGAAAGGTGTTTCAATAGAGCTGAAAGAGGCTGAAGCTCTAGCTATAGTTGGTGAATCTGGCTCTGGAAAAACTTCACTAGCACGCTCCATCCTAGGGCTAGTAAAACCTAGTAGTGGGTCTTCTAAGTTATTTGGTCGTCAAAGTCTTGAATTTGATAGGCGGTGGGCATTAGAGCAAATTCAATTAATATTTCAAGATCCATATTCAGCATTAAATCCGAAACTAAATGTACTACAGCTATTAGCAGAAGCAATTAATGATAGAGAGCCAATATTTGAATCAGTGCATAAATTGCTTAATTTGGTTGGTTTATCTAGTTATGATGCTTTAAAATATCCACATGAATTTTCTGGAGGGCAACGACAGCGCATTTGTATTGCCAGGGCTTTAGCGGTTGAGCCGAAAATATTAATTTGTGATGAGCCAACTAGCGCTCTGGATATGTCTATACAAGCTCAAATATTAAATTTACTTTTAGAACTCAAGCATTCTAAAAAGCTTTCATATATCTTTATTACTCATGACTTATCTGTAGTCTCATACATTGCTGATTTTGTTGCGGTAATGTATAAGGGAGAAATTGTTGAATATAGTGATGTACAACAAATTCTGATGGACCCAAAACATACATATACTAAAAAATTAATTGATTCATCCCTATTTAGCTAAGTAAAATTGATATGTAAGATTTAATTTGCGATAATTCTTCACCTTTATAGTGTGTTTAATAGAGGGTTGGATGGGTAAAGGTAGCAAAAGAGAGTTTGATAGTGATGGGGATGGTTATAGCAGTGCTGAAGATGTGTCTGCAGCTAAGAGAATGTCAATACCTAGAACACCAGAAGCAGCACCAGTTTCCCTTGTACCACCGGTAAGTCCAATCCAGATATTAGCTAATGTTACTTATTGTCGTTGTGTTTTCCAATTATTTACTTTTGACAGAAGGCGTATTGCTGACACTGGAGCTACATTAGGCAAAACTCCAGAAAAAAACAATAGAATAAAATTGCGCACACATGAAGGGACCAATCATCCTAAAGTTAAAATAATATCAGCACCTTCCCAGACTTATGTTGGTGAGAGTTTTCCCGAAGATTATGCCGCTCTTGGTGCTACTTGGGAAGTCAAGGTTGCTCTTTTAGTTGTAAACTCATATGCCCTATATAGTCGTCAGGGTAGTGATAATGATAGTTTAAAACCATTTGGTATTGAGCGCGGGCACCTATCATATGCTAGGGATCAGGTGGTGCTAATTTTATCTTTATATGAAAATTTACGTCGTGATGATAGTGACAAACTATCTCCTAATTTTGAAGTTGAAATGGCTGAATATTTTGGAGATATATACAAAATAAAAGAATATTATGATGAAATGGCTTTGGTGGTAGATTATAGCTTAGTAACCAAAGATGAAATTAGGAAGTTACAGACTCGTTATAATGAAACTCTTATTGCGTCAGATAAAACAAGAGGTTTTGTTAATGCAAGATCTGCAAGATCTGGAAGAGCAGAAGCTAATTCTTTATCTTTAAGTGAAGCTGCTAGCAGTGGATTTAAAAAAGTACATTTTGTTCCTCGTAGTTTGGTAGGTAAATTATCAACAGAACAATCTACTTCTGTATTGGCAGTTACTGGTGGAGCTAGAAAAGATACTGGTGTGAAATCAAGAGCTAGAGCTGTGGCTAGCTCTATTGCTACTGGAGGACTATATGATGGTTT
>Ga0066610_10000053_pt1 | contig 74041 bp, 66 predicted proteins | sample SaaInlV_DNA_165m_FD_60375 | JGI IMG/M metagenome (GOLD analysis project Ga0066610, IMG submission 60375) | Marine microbial communities from expanding oxygen minimum zones in the Saanich Inlet - SI075_LV_DNA_165m | ecosystem: Environmental > Aquatic > Marine > Unclassified | place: British... | reverse complement strand
CTAGTCATTATATTGATAGCATTAGTCGTTGGTGAAGTTGCTCCTGAATCAATTTTGCGCCTATGTTTCACCACAAGTTTATTAATAAAAAGTTGCTTGCTTTTTATTTTACCACTAATAATTTTTTTACTGTTGTTCTCTGGGATGTTTAATATTGTTAAGCAAAAAGGAGGCATTAAAGTAATCTTGCTACTAATTCCTATAATTTGCATATCCAATTTCTTTACTACGTGGATAGCATATGTCTCGGGTTCTCTGTTCATTTCAGGGAAGTTTGCAGTGTTGCACCATGAGCATGTTGATGGTCTTACTCCTTTTATGGATTTTAAGTTTCCAGTTTTGATTGAAAACCAAATCGCATTGTTTTCAGGGATGTTTATAGGTATTGCATGTAGTTTATTCTTAGCTAAGCAAACGCAAACACTAGCACAGAAAGCTAATACATTTGTGATATTCATTCTTCGCAAGATTATTGTTCCTATTATGCCAATATTTATCTTTGGATTTTTAGTGAAGTTTCAGCATGATAAAGTTATGGGGGTAATGATAAAAGAGTATGGGTACTTATTTCTAGTGATGGTGTGTGTACAGATTGCCTATGTTGTATTTTTATTTGGTCTAGGCAAGAACTTTAATCTTAGAAAGTGGCATAAAGCTATTAAAAATGCATCACCTGGGATCGCAACAGGCTTTAGTACTATGTCTAGTGCCTCATCATTACCTCTTATTTTTGATGGTGCAGAGAAAAATACTTCATCAAAAGGATTATCACGCTTGGTGGTATCAACTACAGTTAATATTCATTTAATTGGAGATTGTGTTGCAATTCCAATTACAGCGTTTGCATTACTGCAAAATTTTGGTATGCCATTTCCTGATATTTCAACTTTCTTAACTTTTTCTCTCTTCTTTGTTTTAGCAAAATTTGCAGTTGCTGCAGTACCTGCTGGGGGTATTCTAGTAATGCTGCCAATCCTTGAACAACACTTAGGTTTTTCTAATAGTATGCTTTCAATGATTACTGCAATTTATATCGTATTTGATCCTATTATTACCGCAGTTAATGTTGCGGGAAACAGTGCTTTTGCTATTGTTTTTGATAAATTTAATAATAAATTATTTGGGATTGGCAATTAAAATAGCCAACCCCAAAACAATTATAATTATAAATCTTTATAGTCTAAGTGAACCAGCTTTGTAAGTGTTTGTTGCTGCTGCTGAATGGTCATATGAGTTATCTCTGGGCAATGGTTCAGTTCTTAGTTGTCTAGCATTACTCAAATATAATACAGGCGCACCAACTTGTGCACTTACTCTTGAGTTGCTGGTTGCTAGAGTGTGCTCATCTACAACTAAGCTTGAACTTGCACTAGCAGCAATATCAATGACCTCTGTAGACCGCAAATCATCTGAGCAAGATTTGGTATAACCAAAGCGAGTTAATTTTTCTGATAATTCAAGGGCCGTTAGTCTTGGAATAATTATAGGTGAACTTTGCTCAACTATAGATGTTATTGTGTGGTAAGCAGTGGAGGCTTCTGCTTCCATTACTTCTTTTAGGTGAGCTAAATTATGTATTGTTTGGCCGTTAATGGTGTTGATTATTGTAGGAGCTTCTGGATACCCGTATGTGGCCCCCTCTTCCTTTGTATTATCAAAATATCCAAGGATAATGACTATAGCTTCATCAGGAGTTGATCTGAACTTAGACATTCTAGCACGAAGTTCCGGTGGGGATAGAATTAGAGCTGTTCCTAGTGATGCAGCTAAGTCTGTATTCATTTCATAGAAAACCAAGCCATTTTCAATGAAAAATGAAGGTTTATCTTGGCGTGATTGTAGTGCAGATAAATCACCAATTGCTTTGGATAGCCGTACTGTTTCAGTATGCAGCTCCCCATCTCTAAAGAAATCCAGGCTGACTTCTTCGCCCATATTCAACATATGAACATATGACAATAGATTGCTGCAATATTTTGGGTTTGTAGTGTCACCTTCACGAGGTTTTATAGTGGACTTAGTTGTTACATCAAATCCATTTATACCAATTAAAACATCACCAGCAGCTAATGTTCCATGCAAGCATGATAGCTCTGCTATATCAGTAACTAAAATACCAAGCTCTTTATGAGCCTCTTCATCTAATCCATGAATAGCTCTAGCATGACTATTGCTGAGTCTGCCAAATTTAGCGTATAGAGTTGGAAATATTTGGAATTGATTTACATTCTCCCTGTATGCTGTCATAAATTTAGAAATTACAGATGGAGGGATCATATGGCAAATGGAATTAGTACCAGGCATGCCTTGATGAGTTATTCCAAGGATTTGTAAATCATCGGATAAGCCTGGTCCACCACTATTACCAGGATTTGTTGGTGTTGTAATTTGAGCTATAGGGAGTTCAACACCACTATGGGCGTATCCATGTGCTTCAATTCTAGATAAATTTCCTTTCGTGATGCAAATAGTTCCCCCAGCCATTGGGTAGCCAATAGAGGTAACATTAACCCCTGGCTCAGCATCAACATCGGATATAGAAAGAGCTTGTGCAGACTCCCAAAATTCATCATTATCAACAGTGACAAGTGCTAAATCACATACTTCAGAAGAATAAACTAGTTTGGCAGAATATTTTTTGCTATGAGGGCCTTGATTTATACTAAGTGTTTTACTGGCACCGGCAACATGATCATCTGTAAGGATTAATCTTTTTTCTACATCGATAACAACCCCTGTACCAGAACTTTTTTGTAAATCCCCCTCTTTACCTGGATTTAAAACATTAAAAGATTCTGAAGTATTAACAATTTGGACTATAGAATGACTAGTTCCTTCTAGCATTCGACGATTGTGAGCAGCAGAATCATTTCTAGATGCTGATGCCATGCTATCTGTTCCTAACATTCGCATAGTTAAGTCTCTCATGAAATCTGCATCTGCTCTAAGCTCAGGAGGAAGAGAGCCTATTATAGCCGCTAAGTTTTGAGCATTACTTCCAACTGAGTCTAATGCTACAGCGGTAGAACTATCTCCATCTATCTCTGTGCTTGCACCAATACTACCTGCACCAGCACCACCTGCGCCACCATTGGAACCAATGGGCCTATCTATTGATGCTACGGAATTAGTATCTTTTGGGGTGTTTCTTGTGTCTTCTTGTTCTGCTTTTTCCATGTTATTTTCCTTGTAATTTATTGGTTTTGATTGCCAATCACGCTCTGCTTCGCCATTGACTGGATATTTCAGCATATTTTTAGATATAGGACAGAATTGTCTAGTTTGCAATAAGTTACTGTTTTTTATGATGTTTTTGTCAGTTGGCTTTGTCTCGGATGAGGGGGTTTTCAATAAATCAGTTAAAATGATTATAATGATGACTGTGGGTGTTCGTGAAATTAAAGGGTTGAAAATGCAGACTATATATGGACTGTCTGGAAATATAGAATTTGAACAATCATGTAATAATAATGCTAGATGTGATGTTATTGCAATTGTTTGTCATCCTCACCCATTACATGGTGGGTCAATGACTAATAAAGTTGTCACTACAGTTTTTAAAGTGCTTGAGAAAAACTGTCAAATTGCAATAAGGTTTAATTATAGAGGCGTCGGTGATAGTGCTGGTTCATATGGTGATACTGATGGTGAGATTGCAGATTTAATATCAGTGATAACCTGGGCTAGGACCACTTATGGAAATAAACATATATACCTAGCAGGATTTTCTTTTGGTGCCTACATTAGTCTAAGAGTTGCATTAATACTTGAAGATATAGATAAACTTATCTCAATAGCTCCTGTTGTGCATCATCACGATTATAATAATTTAAAAGAGCCACATTGTCAGTGGGAAATTATTGTTGGTGATGAAGATGAGTTGATTTTAATGAAAGATTTTGATGCATGGTATGATAAGTTTGCACATGTAAGCTCTATGCAAAAAATAAATGGAGCTTCACATTTTTTTCATGGCAAGCTCATTGAGCTCAGGAATATAGTAGATGAATTTATCAACACAACCAATAATTAATCAGTATGTGGCTGATATTTCTGCAGGATTAATTGAGCCTGATGAATCACAAAAACAAGCAATAGAATTGTTGCAATGTGTCTACAATGAAATTATGGAGCGTCAAATTGCTGTTGGTAATCCATGGGAGATGCTTAAATCTATATGGCTGAGAAACTTCAAACTAGCTCGAGGATTATATCTATGGGGAGGAGTTGGTAGAGGGAAGACTTATTTGATGGATCTTTTTTACAACTCTTTACCAATAGAGGATAAAACTAGGATCCATTTCCATAGGTTTATGTTGAAAGTTCATACGCAGTTAACAGCTATTGAAGGGCATGATGATCCTTTACAAGTAGTTGCAGATAATTTTGCAAAAGAAGCTAAAGTGATTTGCTTTGATGAATTTTATGTGTCAGATATAGCTGATGCTATGATATTAGGAACTTTGCTTAGATATTTATTTGATAAAAAAATTGTTATTGTTTTTACCTCGAATGTAAACGTTGATGATTTATATAATGATGGCTTGCAGAGACAAAAATTTATCAAAGCGATAACACTATTAAAGAAGAATTGTAATATTTTCGAAGTTGATTCTGGGGTTGATTATAGATTTAAAGTTTTGAGTAGTGCAGGGGTTTATCACTTAAGTTCTAAACCTAGAATATATGAAATTATGAAAGATTATTTTAGTAAACTTGTACCGGTCACTCCATATTGGAATACTAGTATTGAAGTTGATGGTAGGAATATAAGTGTATATGGTATTGCAGATGATGTCGTATGGTTTACTTTTTCAAATATTTGCTGCGGGCCAAGAAGCTCTCGTGATTATATAGAAATTGCAAGTTGTTTTCATACCGTAATTGTTTCTGACATTCCTATATTTACTAGTAATAATGAGGATGAAGCCAGACGATTTATCGTACTGATAGATGAATTGTACGATAGGTGTGTAAACTTTATTGGTATTGCTACCACTGAGCCTGATAAATTATATCAAGGAATAGTGTTACAATTTCAATTCAAAAGAACCGTAAGTAGGCTAACTGAGATGCGGACAAGCCAATATCTTTCTCGCCAACATAACCCATGATATCTTATTGACGCTAGCCGATAAATTCGGCAAAATGCAAATGATTCTTATTTGAGATAGACCAATGGCGAATTTAGCAGATTTGAAAGTAGGCCAGAAGGGAACAGTTACCAAAATTGTTGGAGGTTCCAGTTACTACAGACAACGATTAATATCGGAAGGACTAATTCCAGGTGCTAAAATTATGGTTCAATGGATTGCACCCTTAGGCGATCCATTTATAGTTAGAATTGAAGAAGATAAGCACTCATTTAGCCTCAGGAAGCCAGAAGCTAATATTCTAGAGGTTGACCTAGATTATGAATTTTAGCATTGATGAAATACACAGAGCAGTTATTTTTGGTAGGCCTAACTCTGGAAAGACTTCTATTTTTAATGCAATTTCAGGGCAAATGCAGAAGGTAGGTAACTGGTCTGGGGTTACTGTAAGTGCAACCGAAGCAAAAGTAAGATGTTCAACTGGTGAAATTGAGCTTGTTGACTTGCCAGGATGTCATTCTTTAATATCCTTTGCTCAAACTCCTAAAGATGAAAAAATTGCTTTAGATTATCTTTGGCAAAATAGCCAAGGAACCTTGGTTATTAATGTTGTTAATGCTGCAAACCTTAGAAGAGATCTTTATTTAACCAGGCAATTACTTGAAATTTGGCGTGGGCCAATGATCGTAGTGTTGAACTGTATGGATTTAGCACTCAAAAAAGGTATAAAAATTAATATTGATATATTAGCAAAAAGCCTTGGTGTCTCAGTAATGCCAATGATTGCCAAAAATAATCAAGGACTGGCATCTTTGGAAAAATTGATAATTAGTCATGTTGAAGAGCCGAATAGTTATAATCATAAAGAGCTCAATTACCCTAAGGAGATATCTAGAATGATATCGCAGGGGGCACTAGCTATTGGTGAATTATCTCATAACATGAATGTTGATGGACTAACCGTCCATGCTATGGAAGGAGATACCGTTACTTTAAATGAATCAGATAGATCAAGTATTACAGGTTTTACTGAAAAAATAACAAAAGTAACAGGGATAGAATTTGATGTTTATATGGCTAGGTATAGATATGATTATATAGATTCAATTTTAGTTAAAGTGTGTGGTAGTAAAATTAGAAAATCACCATTAACTCAAAATAAAAATATTAGTTATTATCTGGATAGTGTTTTATTAAATAGAATCATTGGATTGCCAATATTTTTCTTTGTTATGTACTTGATGTTTGTTTTTTCAATAAATTTAGGTGGTGCATTTCAGGATTTTTTTGATTTGTCATCGCAGGCAATATTTATACAATTACCAAAATTACTATTAAGCTCCGTGGCAATACCTAATTGGTTAATTGTTTTTGTTGCCGATGGCATTGGGCAAGGTATTAATGTAACTCTTTCTTTTATACCAGTATTATTTTCTATGTTTTTTGCTTTATCAGTATTAGAGCAGTCTGGCTATATGGTGCGGGCCGCATTCTTGGTTGATAAATTCATGAAGTATTTAGGGCTGCCTGGGCAGTCATTTATCCCAATGATAGTTGGGTTTGGCTGTAATGTTCCTGCCGTAATGGGTACTAGAACACTTAGCAACAGAAATGAGCGTATTTTAACTATCATGATGATGCCATTCATGTCTTGTAGTGCGCGACTTGCTATATATACAGTTTTTGTATCAGCATTTTTTGATAGCTACGGACACAATGTTATTTTTGCTTTATATTTTCTGGGAATATTAGTCGCATTGTTAACCGGGATATTTTTAAGGTTAACAATATTGGGGAAATCTAATTCCAGATTAATTCTCGATTTGCCAGAGTACCAGGTTCCCAAATTTTCTCAGATTTGTAAAAATTCCTGGTTAAAATTAAAACGATTCATTAGTAAGGCTGGTATGGTTATTATCCCAGTTTGCGCTTTGCTAGGGGTTATGGGGGAAGACAAAGATAATGGTGCCTTTAGTGCTTTAGAAAGAACTGGTCGTTTCTTTACGCCTGCTTTAGAGCCTATGGGGATAGACAAGGATAACTGGCAGGCAACGGTTGCATTGATTACTGGAATGTCAGCTAAAGAGGTAATGGTTGGGACTTTAAGTTCACTCTATGGTGGCAATAAAAATAAAAAGGAGAGCCTGAGGGCAAGTGATATTTTGGCAACGTTACAGAATTCATTATCTTCTGTATCTAATAATCTTAAAGGGTTTTCAACTTCACTTGTAAACCCTTTAAAAGCTAGTGCACCAGATATAGCTGTGAACGATAGTATGATAGGGGTCATTCATACGAAGTTTAAAGGGGCAATTTCAGCATTTGCCTACTTGTTATTTATTCTATTATATTTCCCTTGTATCTCTGTGGTTGCATCTATCGCAAAAGAGTTAAATAAAAAATGGGCAGTATTTTCTGTTGTATGGAGCACATTTCTTGCCTATATAGTTTCTGTTAGCTTTTATCAAGTCGCAACTTGGTCCGAACACCCAAGTAGTTCTAGTGCTTGGGTGTTCGGTATAATACTAACACTTATGGGTTTTGGGTTCTTGCTAAAGTTAATTACCTCGAGGAAGTATAAATCTAAGATGGGAGCGGTTAAATTTCCAACCCAGGTAATTGTAAGCTAACTAATTAATTTTGGACTTGGATATATCATCTAAAGAGCGAAAATGAAAAAGCCCTTTTAAAAAGGGCTTCTTTGTTGTACAGCGAGTGAGTTTAATTTTTTATATTATACGGCGTCTTTTAGTTTTTTAAGAGGGCGTACTTTAATTACATTGCGCGCAGGTTTTGCTTTGAAGATAGTAGGTTCGCCAGTAAATGGGTTAACACCTTTACGAGCTTTAGTTGCAGGCTTTCTAACAACTTTAACCTTCATAAGTCCTGCTAGAGATATTTCACCAACACCTTTAAGGTGAGATGAGATAAGTGGCTCTAAGCATTCCATAACTGATTGAACGTCTTTTTTGGCTACGCCAGTTACTTCAGCAATAGTAGAATATTGTTGTGACTTAGTTAAAGCCGCATCATATTTCTTTTTAAGTTTTGCTAATTTCACAACTACTTTCTTTGGAGCTGCCTTTGCAACAACTTTTTTCTTTGCAACAACTTTTTTCTTTGCAACAACTTTCTTTACAACTTTCTTAGCTACTGGTTTCTTAGCTTTGCTGCTTTTCTTTTTAGCAACAGATTTCTTTGGCGCCATCTAAACCTTCTCCTCAATTAATAATGATAACGAAAAAATAATAGCACACAATGCATGCAAGAGACTATTTTTCTTAAATTTTCATAATAAGTCAATAGTTAAGGTGATTTTTGTTGGTATGATTTTAGAGGAGTTGTTGTGCTAATAGGGTGACTGGATGAACCACTGAAATGTTTTTGTTCTGTTTTTTTAAGTGTTTAACGATGTGCATGGAGCAGCCAATGTTGCTTGTGACCAGGAAGTTTGGAGGGCAAATTAATTCTTGATGTAGTAGGGTATCAAGAATATTTTCAGCAAGATTAGGGTTTTTAATCATATTCAAACCAGCTGAGCCACAGCAAGAGTCTTTCTTCATGGTGGATAATTTGATTTCTGGAATGTGCTTTAGGAGATTAGTAGCTGCCATGGGATTGGTGCTATGCTGCTTCAAGGTACATGGGGTGTGCACTAAAACATTAGCTTTTAAAGGTTTGAAAGTTGGGGTTTTTATAGCTTTTGTAAGAAACTCACAGATTTCTTCGACTTCATGTGAATCTGGAGCTATATGCATACCGCATCCTGAGGCGCTATATATTATTGGAATTTTCGGATCAAAAGCCTTTTGATTTTGTAAGAGAAAATCCTGGTAGCGGATTTTATGTCCTGCATGTAAATGCATTGCCCCGCAGCATGTTTGTAATTGGGGGATATTTACTTTGTAACCAAAAGCCTGTAATAGCCTTATAGTATCAATGCTTGTCTTTTGGTCCGTGATTTGTGATATACACCCTAAAAATAATTGAACCGGTTTCATTTTGGTATTAATTTTTGCTTGGGCGACTGTTCTTAAATCTACAGGCTTTGCTATATCTGGTAAAATTGATTCTATGCGACCTAGATTTGTTTTTGCAAATAATGATTTGAAAGCTCTATTTAATTTGGTTTTTTGGTAAATATATACTGCTGTGCGGCAATATTGTATTAGTTTGGGGGTGCTGATTATGAGGTCTATCGATAATGGAACCTTGGCAAAACTTTCATTACTCTTGGTCGTGCTAGCCCAAAGCTCCTTTGTTGCATTCAAGCTTTTACCGTAAGCAACATTTGATGGGCATAGGCCTTCACAAGCAAGACAGTGCAAACATGTATCTAAGTGTTCCTTAAGACTTTGAGTTGATTCAAGTTTACCTTCAGCTAAAGCTTGCATTAAAGAAAGTCTACCTCGTGGAGATTTAGCTTCATTTTTATAAACTTTATAAGTTGGGCAACCTGATAAACATAGGCCACATTTAACACATTGGTTGGAATAATTAATTATTTGAGCCTTTAAGTCGGATATTTTTTCTGAATCCATTGTATTTGACTGTCGTCCCTGTTCTAAAATAGACTTCGAATTAGTCATCACAGGTTTATTTTATGACAATCTACTATCAAAAACACATCTTTTTTTGTACTAATTTAAAAGAGCAGGGCAAGAAGTGTTGTTCATTGGGAGGCTCTAGGGACGCTGTGGTATGGGCCAAGGACTTTCTTATCAAAAATGATATGTGGGGGCCAGGAAAGTTTCGTGTATCGACATCTGGATGTATGGGGCGTTGTGCATTAGGACCGATTGTAGTCATATATCCAGAAGCTTGCTGGTACACTTTTCAGAATAAAAGTGATATTGAGGCTATAATCTGGCATCATATTTCCAGTAACGAGGTCTTTAAAAGAGGGTTTTTGGCATAATTAAGTGAGTTTGAAAACTATATGCTGTTAATAATCTTGACACAATTGGGGTAGATATCTTAATATTAGCGCCTGTTTTACATAACGATTGTTTACTTCCTGAAAAAGGGACTTATCGTTCTAAAAATTAAAAACCGGGGGATCCATGAAGACCTACAGTGCAAAACCAGCCGAAGTTAAAAGAGGATGGTACTTAATTGATGCAAACGGCAAGACTTTAGGCCGTCTTGCGAGTGAAGTTGCGAGAAGATTAAGAGGCAAACATAAGCCTGAATATACCCCTCACGTAGATACTGGTGATTACATTATTGTTGTAAATGCAGAGAAAGTTGCTGTAACTGGCAATAAGACTGATGATAAAATGTACCATCGCCACACAGGCTATCCGGGTGGTATAAAGTCATTGTCTTTCAAACAATTAATAGATAAGCATCCAGATAGAGTTATTAGTTTAGCTGTAAAAGGAATGTTGCCTCGCAACCCATTGGGGCGTTCTATGTATAGCAAGCTTAAAGTATATGCTGGTACAGAGCATCCGCATACGGCACAACAGCCAGAATTATTAGAGGTTTAAAATATAATGAGTAGCCAAGCTAAAAAATATTATGGTACCGGTAGACGTAAATCATCAACAGCGAGAGTATTTCTATCAGCTGGTACTGGTGAAATAACTGTAAACGGGTTGTCATTAGATAATTATTTCACTCGTGGTACATCACGAATGGTTGTTCGTCAGCCATTTGAAGTTGTTAATATGATAGAAAAATTTAATGCTAAAATCACTGTAAGAGGTGGTGGTGTAACTGGGCAAGCTGGTGCAGTTAGGCATGGTATTACTCGTGCATTGATGGCTTATGATGAAGAAACTGGTGGTGCTACTAGCGATGATTCAGAAGATAAGAAGTCATTTAGAAGACTACTAAGAGCAGTTGGATTTGTAACTAGAGACTCTCGTGTTGTTGAGAGGAAGAAGGTTGGCCGTCGTAAAGCACGTAAACTTGAGCAATACTCAAAAAGATAATATATCTTTTTGTCAATATATTAGAAGCAGGGCTCGAGAGAGCCTTGCTTTTTTTCGTTACAAAATCCCTATTGTTGTCCCTGGGCTTTTTTGTGCTTGATTAAATATGTTAGACTTTATCGATTAGGAAATTTGTCTTTCCCAATGGGCATCTTTATGCTCTAGTATATATTGGGAAGTTAGGGAAAAGGGGGAATGGATGGAGCATCATGATACTGACATGAAGCGGAGGCAGTTTTTAACTGCAGCTACAGGTATCATTGGTGGCGTAGGTCTAGGTTTAGCTTCAATACCTTTTGTTGGCTCATGGTTGCCAAGTGCAAAGGCAAAAGCATTAGGAGCACCGGTTGACATTGATGTTGCTAAGATAGAACCAGGGCAAAAAATAACAGTATCCTGGCGAGGCCAACCAATATTTGTTGTTCATAGAACAAAAGAAATTTTAGACGGGCTATCTAGCATGGATGATATGCTTAGGGATCCTAACTCAGACGTACCCCAACAACCAGAATATGCTAAAAACATTTACAGGGCAATTAATGAAGTTTTTTTTGTTGCTATCGGTATTTGTACTCATCTTGGCTGTGTTCCTATGTATCGTCCCAAAAAAGGCAGTGTAGATTCAGATTGGCCTGGAGGATTTTTTTGTCCTTGTCATGGCTCAAAATTCGATATGTCTGGTCGAGTTTATCAAGGTGTTCCGGCACCAACAAATTTAGTAGTTCCACCATATAGCTTTATTAGTGAAACCGTATTGCGTATCGGTGAAGATGCAGGGGGTGCATAAATGACAAAAGAGAAAGAATCAATTTCACTGGTTGGATATACCTTGGATTGGGTGAATGAACGTGTACCGCTTACCAAATTATGGAAAGAGCATTTGTCTGGGTATTATGCTCCCAAAAATTTTAATTTTTGGTATTATTTTGGTTCTTTAGCTATGTTGGTGTTGGTTAATCAACTACTTACTGGTATCTGGTTAACTATGAACTACAATCCCTCAGCTGAAGGTGCATTCGCTTCAGTAGAATTCATTATGCGTGATTTACCAATGGGCTGGTTACTTAGATATATGCATTCGACGGGTGCATCATTCTTTTTTATTGTGGTTTATTTGCATATGTACCGAGGCTTGTTATATGGATCGTATAAAAAACCTAGAGAGCTGGTATGGCTAATTGGGATGGGTATTTTTATGTGCCTAATGGCTGAAGCATTTTTCGGTTATCTTTTACCTTGGGGCAATATGTCTTTTTGGGGGGCGCAAGTTATCACATCACTATTTGGTGCAGTTCCATTTGTGGGTGATTTCCTAATGGAATGGGTTCGAGGTGATTATGGGGTATCTGGTGTTACTTTAAATAGATTTTTTGCTCTACATGTTGTGGCCGTGCCCTTAATGTTCGTAGGATTAGTATTTATACATATCTTTGCTTTACATGAAGTTGGATCAAATAATCCAGATGGCGTTGAAATTAAGAAAACTAAAAATGAAAAAGGCATTCCATTAGATGGTATACCTTTTCATCCATATTACACAGTTAAAGACTTATTTGGTGTGGGAGTGTTCTTAATACTATTTTTTGGTGTGGTTTTTTTCATGCCAGATTTCTATGGTTTATTTCTAGAAGCTCCTAACTATGATCCTGCTGATGCAATGAAAACACCAGAGCATATTGCTCCTGTATGGTATATGACGCCTTATTACGCAATATTACGAGCAATACCCAATAAATTACTTGGGGTTATTGCCATGGGGCTTGCAACAACAATATTTTGTTTATTACCTTGGTTAGATAGAAGTCCAGTAAAATCTATAAGATATAAGGGGCCTATTTTTAGGACGGCATTAGCTTTGTTTACTATAAGTTTTGTTTTATTGGGTTATTTGGGGTTACAAGAACCAACACCAGGAAAAACTTTGTTAGCACAGATATGCACCGTTATATACTTTGGTTTTTTCTTCCTAATGCCAATTTATTCAAAGATAGATAAAACAAAGCCTGAGCCAGAGAGGGTAAAGTGTTGAAAGTAATGAAACTGTACATTTTTATACTGTCGATATCTTGTTCACTATGTAGCTTTGCTAGTGGCAATCAAGTTCACTTAGATAAGGCGCCATTGGATCCAACGGATTATGCTTCCTTACAAAGAGGAGCTAAAACCTTCATGAATACTTGTAGTGGTTGCCATGGTATTCAATACACGCGCTATGGTAGTTTGGCTAAAGGAATTGGTATTACAGATGAACAAGGTAAAGTCTTAGACAAGGTTGTGCAAGATAGTTTGATATTTGGAAACGCTGCAAAGATGACAGATGCTATTAAAACATCAATGCGAACAGCAGATGCAGAAAAATGGTTTGGAACTGCACCACCAGATTTATCCTTAGTAGCAAAATCTAAAGGCGCTGACTGGGTCTATACTTTTTTAAGGAGTTTTTATCTTGATGAGAGTAGACCATGGGGTGTAAATAATACAGTCTTTGAAGATGTTGGAATGCCTCATGTACTAGCAAATTTACAAGGAATTTTGGTGCCAGAATATAAAAGCACCATTCATGATATAGGGGGTAAGCAAGTTGAAGATAAAGTTATTTCTTCTCTAACACTTGCTCATTCAGGAAGTCTTTCTACTGATGAATACGATAAGGTTGTAGCAGACTTGGTTAACTTCCTATCTTATGTTGCTGATCCGCATCAGGTAGAAAGAAAAAATATTGGTGTATTTGTTATAGCATTTCTAGTAATATTTACGGTCTTTGCATATTTGCTAAAACGTGAGTATTGGAAGGATGTTCACTGACTGAAATCACGACACATTTAATTTTAAGAGGTAATGAAGTATGGCATCAGCTGCTAATAAACGTTCCGTAATGACCTTGTATTCTTTATCTGATGATGCATATTGTCACAGAGTTAGAATTGTTTTAGCAGAGAAAGGCGTTACATATGATGTCATCGAAGTTGATACAAATGCAAAGGCACATGAGAGCTTGCTTGAAGTAAATCCATATGGCTCTTTGCCAACATTGGTTGATAGAGATTTAATTTTATATCAATCTGAAATAATTATGGAATATCTTGATGAGCGGTTCCCACATCCACCACTAATGCCAGTTTATCCTGTTACCAAAGGCAGAAGTAGATTGATGATGCATAGAGTTAATCAAGATTGGTATCATCACTTAGATAAGATTTTAGATTTACAAACCCCAGAGACAGAACGCAATTTATCAAGAAAAGCTCTAGCTGAAAGTATTTCAAGTGTAATCCCTGTTTTTGTCGAGATGCCATTTTTCTTAAGCGAAGAAATATCACTTGTAGATTGCTGTATAGCGCCACTGTTATGGAGATTACCAAGCTTGGGAGTAGAGTTACCACCACAAGCAGCTCCAGTTTTAGAATATGCTGAGCGCATGTTTCAAAGAGAATCTTTTCAAGCAAGCTTAACTGATGCTGAAAGGATGCTAAGGATATAAGAGAGTTAGAACATGAAATCTACACGGCCATATTTAGTAAGAGCGTTTTATGAGTGGATTGTGGATAATTCCTGTACCCCATATGTCGTCGTAAATGCTAATCATTCAGATGCTCAAGTTCCTCTGGAATACGTAGAAAATGGGCAAATAGTACTGAATGTATCTATGGATGCAGTCCATGAACTGTCTTTGGGGAATGATGCGATAGATTTCATGGCTAAATTTCATGGCATAACACATGACATTCATGTGCCGATGCTAGCAGTATTAGCTATATACGCTAGTGAGAATGGTCAGGGGATGGTCTTTAATGATGAAGAGACCGAGCCCCCACCAACAATAGAAAAAGTTACTAGTACTAATTTATCATCACCTGCATCCCCTGGGCTCAAGAAAAAAGATGGAAAAAAACCATCGCACTTAACAGTAGTTAAGTAAAAACTGTAATATTAAGGATTATAGTAAGTAGATTCGTGGATTCTTATGGATAAGATTCTTAATATGATGTCGAGAGACTAAAATTCTTTATGAAGTTTTTACTGCTACATGCTCTGTTTTCACATTCATTGATTCATGAAAAAATGAAAAACACTTGTATTATCTTAGTGAGTGTTTTTGTTCCAAGTTTTAGTTCCGCAACTTGGGCTGCGAAAGCAACAGCATTATTTCATGATGGTGCATATGATGACATCTTTTCATTATTAATAAATTTGTTACACCCAGTATCAGATATTAAATTAATTGTTCTTGAGCCATCAGGAGAAGCTTCGTGTGAAGAAGGGCTATTTTCAACACTTGGCATTTTAAAAAAAGTAAATCAGTTAAATATCCCTGTGTTTTGTGGTCCAGAAAAATCATTTTCTGAAATGAGTCATACAAGAAGAGTTACATTCCCAGAAAAATGGCGTAAAGAAACTAATGATCTGAATGCATTTATTTGGGGATTTGATATTCCCAAAACAAATGACAGTATTGGGTATCGTGAATTAAAAGATATAAATGAATTAAATGATAAAATTAAACATAAAATTAATTTAGATGCTAAGTTGAAAAATAAATTTAACATCGCACTGAAGCAATTTAATAATAATGAATCAATAAATGAGATTGCTAAACTAATAAATAGTGAAACAGAAGGAATTAATATATTAGAAACAGGGCCAGCTGTTAGCCTTGCACATTTAGCATCTAAGCACCCAGAGGTATTCAACAATTTTAAAGGTGTGACATTGATGGCAGGATCATTTAAACAAAAGAATGAACAGCCTGGATTATGGGGGAAAACTGGAAATATCCAAACTATTTTTACTGCACCAGAAATATTAAATGAAGATGCAGAATGGAATGTTTATATTGCACCAAAAGATTTTGACATGTTATTCACAATGCTGAAAACCAAAAATATCCCTCTGACAATTATCCCATTGAATGCGACTAAATATACTCCAGTAACTGAGCATTACCAGGAAAGCTTAAAATTAGCCACGCAGTATATGCGTAAAAATGAAAGTACCGAGCAATATATTTGGGCAAGTAGTTTAGTTGTTAAGATGCTAGAGCGCTATGAGTTTCAGATCAAAAACAAGTTTTTAGATTTTTGGGATTGTTTGGCAGCAGCAATATTTATTAATAATTTAGAAAACAATAAAAGCAATCCTATATATGCAAAAACTGTTACTGCAAATATTGCTGTAAATATTAATAAAGAAGATCATCCCTATGAATTTTATGAAAAATATAAAAAAATGAATTTAAATGCATTTTATAAATTAAAACAAAATGATTTTATTGAAACTTTAAATGAGCATCAAAGTTGGGCAAAGAAAGAAACAAATGAAGTCGATGCATATGATTCCTACGGAGTTACCTATATGTGGGAAAATGAGGATGATATTCCTGATCATAAAATAACATCAAGTCCAAGGGCAACAATTTATTTAGCTGTTAGCAGTGAACATTTTGCAAAAATGTTTTTGTCAGTGTTAACTAATGTTTAACGTGAATTTGTTAATTAATTGAAAGTAGTTGAAGTTACTAAAAAATAAATCTATTTCATAGCAGCAACTCATTTATTTTCAACTAAAATATTAAAATTATTTTAATTTATGGAAAACAGAAAAATAAAATATGTTTGCTATGGTGAATAAATTTTTTTGCTCTTAAGGGGACACAAAATCAATAATAAAGTTGATGTAATTTTTTGCACACACAGAACTTTAAATACATACAATAGGTGGGGTTATTTCAATTCTAACCAATAATATTATACTGTCTATATTTCCATATTCCCAATAGAATGTTTTTCTAATACTTTTTTAAAAGTATAATTATGGCAATACGCCGCTCTTTGCATACCTGAAAATTATTCAGATTTGATGTCATGCTTGGTGCCTCCTATATACCAGCAGCTCTCAAAATGTACAGCTACATTATTCAGACTTTCCAAAGTTTTGTCATCTCCATTCATAACGGTATTTTTGAAAAAAAAGTCAAAATATCTGCTATAGTATATCTTTTAAGTATAGTATTAATTATCTTAATATCATTTTATGGTACAACCCATTTTAATATCTTTATCAAATATTCGTCCGAGTATTTTCTCTGTTAAGCCAAATGGTTTGATTTCCTTTTCCATTGTAATATATCAGTCTCTTAAATGTTTTGTGAATATGATGAATCTCTCTTTTCTATATCTAAAGTGTAAAGGCTAATATTTCTAGAAATGTCAATTAACTCAAGTTTATATTTTTTTTCAAAATATGAAGGTAGCACTTTTATTAATGATTCTAAAAAAACATTAAAGGAGTCAGCTAAAACACCATAGAAATCAAATGCTATATATTTTGGCAATTACTTGCTCCAAAGGGAAAGTTTTAACATTTGAGTGGAGTTATGTCTATTTCCTTACAGTTTTCAATACTGTTACGTAAAGTCTACGCAAAGTTATACTAAAACAATTAATTCATATGTGAATAAACGGTTTTGTGACCCATGTGGAATAAAGTCTACATTTAGGCATAATTTTAGATGTTATATAAAAGACAAAACCTCGATTTATTACTGCTTTTACAAATATGAAAATAAGAGCTAGTTACATTGACCCTGGGAATCAGTTGAATTACTATCGTTCAAATAATAACAAACTAGAGAACAATTATGCCATATATATCAGCAGATAAATTTAAGAGCCCAATACTTAAAAAAATCGCAGAAGGTGATGAATCAATTTTTTCAGATGCTTCAAATGATGATTTTAGTGTAAAAGAAGTTGTGGACATTTTTTCTTATGAGTGGAGTCCCCTTTTTTTAGCATGTAACAATGGGCATGTCGATATTGTCAAAAGGTTGCTTCAGATACCTGAAATTGCAAATAATGCCGCAGCTAATAACAACTATGCTCTCTACTGGTCAGCGAGGGCAGGCCATCTTGATATTGTAAAAAAATTACTTCAAACCCCTGAAGTTTTAGAAAATGTCTCAACTAATAGCAATTGTGCTCTTGCGGTGGCGGCACAAGAAGGTCGCAATGAAATAGCATATACTCTATCAAAAATTCAATGGCCAAGAGGGGTGATTGATATGCCAGCTTATTTCCATGAATTTCTCCCAGCAATATATTACGGATCAATTATAGCTTTCGGTAAAAAAGAGTTTGAGGGTATGATTAAATGCTGGATAAAAGGTAAGCCTACAAATAATACTAGTGATATTCATTACCCCGGACATGATACATCCTCTAAAAATCTTGTCCGTGTAGATAGGTATAATGCACCAAGAGCTATCATGCAGTATGCAGGATGTAGGATGTAGGGATGTAGTTAAGGAAGTTGGAAATGAAAATAGAGTTGACTATGTCATGAACACTTTATTGTATTCTTCACGCCTTCATAAAACATTTCAGGCTGCATATGGGAGTGGACAAAAAGAAATACGGGAGAGTTCAGGATATGGCGATCGTGCGATGACTATATATAAACTTAATAAGATCACTAGTCCGGGCATGTAAATATAAATCCATATGAAAATTATGCGTTCATTACATTATTTTTTCAAAATTGAGAACAGTTATGTCATATATTTCAGCAGATAAATTTTATAGCCCAATACTTAAAAAAATAGCCACAGGAGATGTATCTGTTTTTTTAGATGCATCGAATGTTGAGCTTAAGGTAGCAGAGAGTTATCGGAACGTGAAATGGCGACCACTTTATCTCGCATGCAATAATGGTCACCTTAATGTTCTTAACAGATTGCTTGAAATACCAGAGGTTATTGTTAATGCAACATCTTTAGAATGTTATGCTCTGCGCATGGCAGCAGAAAATGGTCATCTTAATATAGTAAATAGATTACTTGAAATTCCACAGGTTCTAGCCAATGCCGCGGCTCATGATAACTATGGCTTGCGTGCCTCAGCACATCTTGGACACCTTAATGTAGTAAGGAGGTTGCTTGAGATACCTGTTGTTGTAGTTAATGCGGCAACTGGGAACCATGCCTCATTACGCATGTCATCTGATAATGGTTATAATGAAATAGCATATATTATGGCAAAGATTCAGTGGCCAAGAGGAGCTATTGATATGCCATCATATCTACATCAATACCTTCCAGCAATATACCAGGGAGCGAAAATAGCCTCTGGTAGACAAGAATTTGAGGGGATAGTTAAGTGTTGGATAAGAGGTACGTCTGCAAGTAATACTAATGATATTCATTACCCTAGCCATGACAAACCATCACAAAATCTTATTCGTATTGATAAATATAATGCCCCACGAGCTATCATGCAGTATGCAGGATGTAGCGATGTGGTTACAGAAGCTATAAATAAAGATAGAGTTGACTATGGCATGAACACTTTATTGTATTCCTCACACCTTCATAAAACATTTCAAGCTGCATATCAAGAGGGAAAAAAACAGAACAATAAGCGTTCAGGATATGGCCAGGCTGCCATGGTTGTATATAGACCAGATAAACCTAAGAGACCCTGCATGTAAATATAAATTAACAAAAAATTAATCTAGGCAGATCTATTAGGTTATATATTTCCTGAATTTAAAGAGTTCAACCGTTTATTAATAAATTTAGCGTAAAGAATTTGGAAAATACAAATTAAAATTATTCAGGAATAAGTTTTAGCGAAAACAAATTATAACTTTTGAGTCAAGCGTTTAAATTTTCAGTAAATATTAATTATTTGGCAAAATGATGGGATATCCATTTTAGACACAAATGTCTGGCTTAGGCCTATAATAAAAAAAAAGCCTTTATTTTATAAAAAATCTCTATTTAATTTAATACTCATTTCAGTCAAAATGTTTATATACTTAGATGTCATCGTTAAAATAACATAAGAAAGTGTACCTACCCATGCTATGGAACTTATTAGGATACTCATTGTCTAAAATGATAAGTTAGTTACTGATGGCCAAGAAAATGGACTCAAAAAATTTAGATTCTAAGCAAATTTTAGTTTCATATATCTCTCATACAAATTTTCATGCACAACTAATAGATGAGCAGTTACAGCTACAAAATGATGCTCAAACCTTAGTGAAAGCCGTGCGTGATGATGTAGATTATGATGATCCGAAAAAGAAATTTTGGATGAGTCGTGACATAAAAGGTCGAATTGAACATCAGAGAATTTTACAATTTTTATTTGAGCTTGAGAAAAAGATTGATCACTATATTGAGGTTATGTGTACTAAATATAGTTTAGTACTTACTGTTAGTTTTAATGCCAAAGAGTTGAAATCATTTGTATCTAGCTCGTTACTGAATGAGTTTCCACAACTAATAAGTCTTGTTGTTGAATACCATAAAAATATAGACGACTTACATGACATAGCTAGTACCTTAAAGCATATGGAATGGGATGTTTTAGATTATGATATTGATAAAATTGATATAGAGAGCAATGAGATAGATTTTGGTGATTCTTGGAATCGAGAAATCAATGTCAAAGATGACTTAAATGTTTACGACACTTTACCTGACATTGCTCCAGGTACAATACCAGATCTTGAAATATCATATGATAGAGATGATGATTTACATGATCACATAATACAGATAGCTGAGCAATTCACGTCATATTACCAGCAGCATATGGATGCATTTGATGAAATTGACTTGACTCAGGTAATGGAGCATTTGACCTCACAAGAACAATGTGAGTTACAGTCTATATTAAAAAATCATACTGTAGAGCATACTATAACTACGGTTAATCAAATTCACAACTCTGGACAGCAGGACCTTGGGCCACATCTTGACAGGTAGGTTTAAATATTTTCCCAGGATTTAAAATATTATTAGGATCAAAAGATTGTTTTATTTTAGACATAATTTCTATCGAATTTTGATCGAGTTCTTTATTTATAAAGGGTTGTTTCTCAAGCCCAATACCATGTTCACCAGATAAGCTACCACCTAAAGAAATAACTAGATCAAATAGGCAAGATAAGGCTTGCTCCACCTGCTCATTTTCTCGATTATTTTGTGGATCATAAAGAATATTAGTATGAATATTGCCATTGCCAGCATGACCAAAATTCACTATTGGGAGTTTGAATTTTTCAGATAATTCCTCAGTATATTTTATAAATTGAGGAATTTTAGATATCGGGACAACTATATCTTCATTAAGCTTTTTGGGGGCAAGCTTTCTAAGGGCTGCTGGAAGAGACTTTCTTAAATGCCATATTGCTGCACGATCATTATTATTTATAGCATGGTTTATGGATAAAATATTACAGCTAGCAGCATCGATGATGCTTGCTTGTGCCAACTCTATTTCTTTTGCATTTGCATCTATTTCAACAATAAGCATTGCTTTAGCATTTTTTGGTATTAACTCAGGATTTAAATCTCTGATAATGCTAAGGCAGCCTGCATCCATAAATTCTAGTGAATAAGGGACCACAGGTTGGGACATTATTTTACTGACAGCACTAGTTGCATCTTCAATACTTTTATACGTAATAGCTGAAGTGTAAATAGTATTTGGTGATGGGGTTAATTTTAAAGTTGCATTAACTATTAATGCAAGAGTTCCTTCTGAACCAATTAATAATCTAGTTAAATCATAACCTACTGATGTTTTAGTCGTTTTAACACCAGTATGTATTAATTTTCCAGATCCAGTAACAGCTGTTAAGCCCAGAGTGTTCTCTCTACAACTACCATATTTTAATGCTCTAGCACCTGACGCGTTGCAAGCAAGGTTACCACCAATGGTTGAATAATCACTACTAGTTGGGCAGGGACCCCAAAAAAATCCAACTTCTTGAGCTGCATTTTGTACTTGGCTGTTTAAAGCACCAACTTGAGTACATAGATATCGATCTTCGGGACTTACTTGTAGGATCTTATCCATTCTCTCAAAGGATAAGATAATAGATGGACCTATTGGCACTACTGCGCCTGTTGCATTTGTAGCACCGCCACGTCCTATTATCGGGACTTTGAATTCATTACATAGCTTCATTACGTTTATTACATCTTCAGCTTTTGAGGGGAAGCAGATAGCAGATGGGCAATAATGTCGTTGGCTATAGTCATAGCCATATGGCCAGCAGTCTGAAGGATCTATAGAGAAAGAGTTATGAGCAAAACTCTTTTGAAGTGCTTTTATAAATCCATTGGGTAAATTACTATGTTGTTGGTTCATCGAATATCTTTAATACTTCCTGTACATCATCGACACTACTGGCTACTTTCACGGCAAGTTCTTGATCTTTTGAAGATAATGTTCCCATGAGAAATACTCGGTTGTTTTCTGTCAAGACTTTAACATCATTGAAGCCTATTTTTTTCTCAGCAAAATATTTAGCTTTAACTTGAGTTGTTATCCATGCATCTTTTGCTCGTTGAGCATAAGAAATTGGTTTAGTAATACGAATTTGGTTGTAAATTTTATCTATGCCATCAGCGTTAGAAGCGATTCGCTCACTTTTTTCTTTGTACTCTATGATATTAGTTTGGCCAACAAGGAGAAGGGAGTTGTTATGATGTAGTATGTTAATATGACTGTTTTTCCATAAGTCTTTTTCTTTTGATAAAGCCATGGAGACATTCATAATAACACTTTGGTCATTGAAAAAACTAGCTTTAGAGGCAGAAGAAGACTGAGTACCAAAGTAAGATTTACCAGTGGTTTGGCAGCCAGATAGGATGGTTAAAATTAAGATTAGAGTAAAAGTTTTTCTCATTTTTTATACAATTCCATCAGCAATAGTACTTTGGATACTATAATTAGCATGGTTGCTAAATAGTAACTTGTCAATTAAATCACACAAGCAGTGGATAACTAAAATATGCACTTCTTGGATCCTTGATGTTTTGTTATTTGGAACACAGATATGGATATCTTCAGGATTTAAAAGATTATTTATCCTGCCACCAGTATTGCCGGTTAGGGCAATGATAGTGGTACCTTTTCTATGTGCAGCTTTAATTGCTTCAATAACATTTGCAGAGTTACCACTTGTTGAGATAGCTAAGAGCACATCCTTGGGATTTGCTAAGGCTTCAACTTGTTTTGAAAAAATCAGGTCATAGTGGTAATCATTTCCTATGGAAGTAATTGTCGATGTGTCTGTAGTTAATGCAATCGCAGGTAATGGACGTCTTTCAATTTCAAATCGATTAATAAGTTCTGCAGAAAAGTGTTGTGCATCAGCTGCAGAGCCACCGTTTCCACAAGCTAATATTTTGGCACCTATATATATTCGTTCGGCTAGTAGAACACCTGCTTTGCTGATGTTAGGGACAAGAGCTTTCATTGCCTGTTGCTTAGCTTCTATGCTCTCATTAAAATGTTCCGTAACTAACTTTCTCATTTGGGTACCCGATAAATTTTAGGATTGGACTATTATAGTCCCTAGATTGTAGTTTACCAAAGATATTTTAGATACTAACAAGCAATTAAGTGATTTTCACTTAACTTTGCCATCTTTTATGTCAGCCCACATAAGTTCACGGCTTATTTGTCTGTCATTCTCTAGGTAGAGCATTCCTGTCATACCAGAAATACCAGTGTTGTACCTAGATGCAAGCTGATTAAGTGAGGTAGATATCTTGTAAGCGTCAATTCCTAAGGCGACTAAGCGAGGGTTCTTTTTCATATGCACAGGCCACAAGTTATTTATTTGTGTATATAAAGATCTTAATTTAATACTATCATCAATTATCCAAGGCATATCGCAGAAATGTATACCATTTAAATCTTGATCTTTGCTTGGCTGATTAAAGCCTTCATAAATACTAGAGCTAGCATAGATAGGTATTTTACCTGCATAATGAAAGTTCAAAAGAGGCTTTATTTGTCTAGCCATCACTGGATTTGCAGCAATAAAAATAAAATCTATGTCTTGACGTCTTCTTGGGGCAGAGCTTACATTTACACCAATTTGGTTTAGTATGCCTATTCTTTTTTTGCTGCTATTAAGTCCAAGTAAACTAGGTATTTTTGTATTCAGATCATTGGTTGAAGAGAACTTAATAGTTTCTAGAACTATAGCACCAGAATTATTCCATTTTTGCTCGAAAGTAGATAACATTCTACTACCCCAGTCGTTATCTGGTACGATAGCAACTGCGTATTTATGACCATCGTTTAAAGCCTTATTAGCAATAGTTTCAGCTTCAAATTCAGGATTTAAACCAAATTGGTATAGGTTGTTGGGCGTGTGGCGATTAGATAAGGTATTTAAAGCTAAGACTGGAATATCCAGGCGTTTCTTAGTTATTAGCTGAGTGATTTCTTCTTTAAGCAATGGCCCAACAATAATTTGAGCACCCTCAATTTTTGCTTGCTCAAAAGATTTTTCAACTCCAATTTTGGTGGTATCATAAAAAGATATTTTAGGAGAATAGTTATTTCTTTCTTTTTGTTGATAATGTTTGGCTAAAAAACCATCTCTGATTGCTTTTGCACCAGCTCCATATCCTGGGTTAGATAATGGCAAAAGCAGTGCAATATGGTTAGGTTGTTGAGGAATTTCCACACTTATATTATCGTCATACGATTGACCATAAATTTCTTCATATGCTGGGTGGTTAGGAAATTCTTGTTGCCACATAGCTAAAGCACGGTTGATTTGATCTGGATCTGTTTCATATTGCTTATTCAACCTTGCCATTGCTATCCACCCTTTTAAATCAGCAGGTAACTCTGGACTATCTAAGATTTTAGTGAGATCTGAAGGAGTGAAACTATATAGTAATTTCCATAGCTGATGATTGTTTTCTTGACTCTCTGCAGATGTTAGATCATAGGTGCTTAATGCTAAGCGTAACTTAAGGGCTTCAAGTAACGCACCATTCTTTGCTTTTACCTGGGCTTGAGTTTCAAAGAAGAGTTTTTGTAGATATGATGGCAGTTCTTGTGGTACCCAAATGGAGTCTAATATAGTTTGTGCCCCACGGCTGTTTGCAGACTTATTTAGAATGTTAGCGGTAACAATATTTTTGAAGTGATAATTATCCGTATTAATGGGAATTTCACCTAAAGAATCAATAATTTGTCTTGTGGTATCAAGCTCATTAGCTTTAACAAAGTAGTGACAAGCTTGCAGACTATTATACTGCTTTAAAACAGTATCATTAGTTGCATTCGCAAGCTTGAGATATTTTTTAGCACTGTTTAGATTGTAAGATACATCTATTTTGTTTGGGGCATTTAGAGATGTTACTCTTGTTTTTATGTCGCCTTGGTTTGCACAAGATGCAAGGGAAATAAGCAAAATAATCGATAGTATCTTTATCGTGTTGTGCATGTTAGCTTCCTATGCCATGGTATCTAATAAAGACAAACTTTCTTTAAGTTTGTCTTGTTGTTCTACAAAGTCTAATAGTTTCTTTTGCTCTGACTTAACAATATTCATCGGTGCTTTTTCACAGTAACTTGGGTTATCAAGTTTCCTTTTTATTTTAATGATATCTTTTTCAATTTTAGCAATAGATTTATTTAGTCGGTCACTTTCAATATCGATATCAACTAGTCCTTTTAATGGCACTGAGATTTTTGTAGACATATAAAAGGCACTCGCAGATATGGGTATAGCCTCTGTTGTATCTTGCCAAGTGATTTCACTTAATTTACTTAATGATTTCACTAAAATAGAATTTTTATCTATGATACTTTTAAACTCGGCTCCAGTTTCATTCGTTTGTAAAATAAGTTTAACTTCTTTGGATGGAGAAATGTTTATCTCACCTCTGATGTTACGGATTACTTGAATAAGTCCAATAATAGCTTCAACATGTTGTTGAGCATCATGATTAATAGCTTCATTATCTACAGTGGGATAGGGTTCATTCATCAACAATGAATTTTCGTTATTGGGGTTCACTAGATGCCAAATTTCTTCAGTTATAAAGGGGGTAAGCGGGTGCATACAAGCTAAAATTTCATTTAGCAAATATAACATTGTCTGTTTGGTGTTATGCTTTTGGATTACATTATCACCATAAAGTATCGGCTTTGTTAGCTCTAAATACCAATCACAAAACTGGTGCCAAACAAATTCATAAAGATTACTAGCAAGTAAATCAAAACGATATTGTGAAAAATTTTGATGTATCTTAAGCTTGGTTTCTTGCCATTTACTAACTATCCATAAGTCAATGATGCTAGCACTTTCTTTGTCATAGATGGCTTGCTCTCCACCCTCAAGGTTCATATGTATATAACGAGACGCATTCCATAATTTATTGCAAAAATTTCTATATCCTTGTGTCCTTGCTAAGTCAAAACAAAGGTGGCGACCATGGGTAGCTAATGAGTAGAATGTAAATCTTAAAGGATCTGTTCCAAAAGCTGGTATACCATCAGGGAACTGCTTCTTGGTAGATTTTATGATTTTATCTCTCATTTGTGGTTGCATTAATCCATAAGTTCTTTTATCAAGTAAGGCCTCTAAAGTGATCCCATCTATTAAATCTATAGGATCTAAGACATTACCTTTACTTTTAGACATTTTCTGGCCATCTTGATCTTGAATTAGCCCATGAATATATACTTCCTTAAAGGGTACTTTTCCAATGATTTTCAGTGACATCATTATCATTCTTGCTACCCAGAAAAATATAATATCAAAACCGGTAACGAGGACACTAGTGGGGAAAAATTTATCCATTATTTTTTGATCTGTTGGCCAATCTAAAGATGTAAAGGCCCAAAGAGCAGAGGAAAACCAGGTGTCTAAAACATCTGAATCTTGGTTTAAAACTATATTTTCATTTAATTTATAGTGTGTTCTAACTTCAGCTTCATTTTCACCAACATATATATTGCCTTGCTCATCAAACCAGGCAGGTATCCTGTGTCCCCACCATATTTGTCGGGAAATGCACCAGTCTTGAATATTATTCATCCATTCAAAATAAGTCTTACTCCAGTTACTAGGAATAAACTTAACTGTTCCTTCTTCCACAGCTTTAATTGCTGGTTTGGCAAGATCTTGAGTTTTAACAAACCATTGATTTGTTAATAGAGGTTCAATTATTGCAGATGATTTTTCACCACGAGGGATTTTCAATGTATGAGGTTCAATTTTATCAAGTAAACCTAGTTCTTGCATGTCATTTATAATTACAGTTCTTGCTGCAAATCTATCTAGACCTTGGTATTTTTCAGGAACGTTATCATTTAATTTAGCATCTGGAGTTAGTATGTTTATTGATTCTAGAGAATGTCGTTTACCGATTTCATTATCATTGAAGTCATGTGCAGGGGTGATTTTTACACATCCAGTACCAAACTCTGAATCTACGTATTCGTCAGCTATGATTGGTATTTTTCTATCTGTTAAAGGTAGAGAGACTTCTGTGCCAATTAAATTTGAGTATCTATCATCATTAGGATTTACGGCTATAGCTACATCACCAAGCATTGTTTCAGGTCTAGTGGTTGCTATGGTTATATTTTGGTTAGCATCAATAGGGTATTTGAAGTACCATAATGAGCCAGATTCTTCAGTTGAAATAACTTCAAGATCTGATACGGCTGTTAGAAGGACAGGATCCCAATTAACAAGTTTTTGGCCTCGATAAATTAGGTCTTCACGATACAGTTGGACAAAAGTGTCTATGACCACTTTTGAGCGTTGCGAGTCCATAGTAAAGCACTCTCTAGACCAGTCAGGTGAGGTACCTAGTCGGCGCATTTGTGAAGTGATAATATTGCCAGATTCCTCTTTCCAAGCCCAAACTTTTTCTAGGAATTTTTCTCTACCAATATCATGTTTACTTGAATTTTTAGCATTTAACTGTCGTTCAACAACCATTTCAGTAGAAATACTGGCATGATCGGTTCCTGGTTGCCAAAGAGTATTCTTACCACACATTCTATTATATCTAGTTAGCGCATCCATAATAGAATCTTGAAAGGCATGCCCCATATGTAATGAACCAGTAATATTTGGCGGAGGAAGTATAGTACAAAAAGAATCTTGCTTATCAAATGAAGGTTTGAAGCTATTACTTTTCTCCCACTTGTCATACCATTTAGTTTCTATATCGTGCGGTTGAAAAATCTTTTCCATTAAATATTCCTATTAATATCTAGTTGTTTTCTGCTTGATTAATTAAATATTGTGCTAGCATCGGGATTGGCCTGCCAGAACTTACTTTAGTACGGCCTTTATTTAGTATTGAAGAGCCTGCAATATCTACATGGGCCCATTTATATTTTTTTGTAAATTTGGCTAGGAAACAAGCGGCGGTTATTGAACCTGCGCCTGCGCCACCGATATTTGCCATATCAGCAAAATTACTTTCTAGTAGCTCATTATACTCTTGGGTCATTGGTAGTTGCCAGCACTTATCATTGATATATTGGCCAGCAGCAATTAGGTCGTGTGCGATATGATCATCATTTGTAAATACGCCACTATGGTATGAGCCTAAGGCAACAATACAAGCCCCAGTTAAAGTGGCAACATCTATGACTACTTTAGGATTATATCGTTCAGCGTATGTTAAGGCATCACATAAAACTAACCTGCCCTCAGCGTCTGTATTTAGAACTTCAACAGTTTGTCCTGAAAGTGTAGTAATTATATCTTCAGGGCGGTAGGCTTGCGAGCCGAGCATATTTTCTGCTGCGGCAATTACACTAATGACATTTAAAGGTAGTTCCAACTCTGCTATAAACTTCATTATTCCAAGCACCGCAGCACCACCTGACATATCATATTTCATTCCAACCATGCCATCTCGCGGTTTTATTGAATTACCACCAGTATCAAAGGTTATGCCCTTGCCAACAAAGACAATAGGATTTTTATCACTTTTGTTGCCACGATATTCTAAAGTGATAAGTTTGGGAGGTTGTTTTGAGCCTTTTGCAACAGCTAAAAGAGCATTCATTCCTAGAGCTTGCATTTCTTTTTGATTTAAAATGGCAGTGTTAATACTTTTGTACTCTTTACTGAGCTTCTGTGCTTCTTTAGCAAGAAAACTTGGTGTACAAATATTCGGTGGGGTGTTCGACAAATCCTTCATTAAGCCCATGCCTTTGGCAATGGCTAAGCCTTTTTCAATAGCATGCTCTGTTTTTTTCAATTCTCTTTTAGTTGGTATTGATAAAGTTAGCCTACGAAAATTAGATTTATTAGTTTTCTCACTTTTATAGTTATTAAATTTGTACAGTACATCTTCAGTTAGGATTACAGTTTGTTGAATGCGCCAAAATAGATCATATCCTTTGACTTCACAATCACTTAGAAAAGATATAGCTTCTGTAACACCAGTTTCCTTGAGGGCATTAATACTAGCTTTAGTAGCTTTAATAAAATTGTAGCTATCTAAATCTTTTATTTTTCCTAAGCCAACAATGAGCACTCTTTCTGCTTCGATATTAGGAATATTATATAATATTTGAGTCTGGCCAAGGCGGCCTTTAAAATCTGCTTTTTTAAGTAAGGCTGAAATATATCCGTTACTAGCAGAGTCAACTTTCACACTAGCGGTAGAGAGATGCTTATTTTCATAAATGCCAATTATTAAGCAAGGAACTCTTTGCTTTTCTGGATGGGCGCTTTTTGCTGTGTATTCCATATCAACTCCTAAGTGTGTTTATTTACTAACTTGGGATTTTTCTTTTTTCAAAGTGCTGTAGTTTACAAGCTACCCAGCTTTTCCACCAACGTGCTAAGATGGTCACAGATATTATATTAGTATCTGTGCAGATATAGCTACCGAAAATCAGCTAAATACCTTCGGTAACATAGGATTTATATTGTGAACGTCATATTTAGATATATAACTTCTGGGTTTTGGAAGAATTTCGCTAGTTTACTCTTAATCTTGTTTCTAGTCTTAACCAGCAATGAGTTGGCGCACTGGCTATCTGATGTCGCCTCAGGTGAGCTAGCTATAGATTATGTATTTAAAATATTATTGTACAGCACACCAGAATTGCTAGGTACTTTATTGCCCATTGCGTCATTTTTAGGAGTTATTTTTTCAGTTGGCAGGCTATGGGCTGATAGTGAAATGATAGTGCTTTGGGCTAGTGGTTATACTTGGGTAAAGCTTGTCCGAGACTTGTTAATAAGTGCGATCATTGTATCTCTTATCGTAGGATTTATAAGTATATGGCTTTTACCTAGAGCAAATCTTCTCCGTGAGCAGACTATAAGCCAAGGTGAAGCTAATAGCGTAATGAATATTACTGTTCCTGGTAGGTTCCAAGCAATTGATGGAGGAAAATTAGTTTTCTATGTTGAAGATAAAGATGATGAGTTTTTAAAGGATATCTTTATTGCCCAAATGCCTGAAGGTAGCAACGATGAGCAATGGCGGGTAATTGTTGCTAAAAAAGCAAAGATTAATTATAGCTTTGAAAAAAATGGCCTCTTACTAACACTGCTAGATGGTTCGAGATATGTAGGTACACCAGGTAACACCGATTATACAGAGATTTATTTTTCTGAATATCGCCAATTATACCAGCCTGAGGATGCAACCATAGTTCAACATAATAGAGTTAAGCTATCTGGAGATCTGTTGAAGTCAGATAGCATTGGTGAAAATATGGAATTTGAAATGCGACTCGCAAAACCTATTAGTGTCATAGTTTTATTATTTATAGCCTTAGCTTTATCAAAACTTGATCCGCGCAAAGGAAGGTTTGTAAAATTATTTCCTGCAATTATTATTTACGTTGCGTATTTTAATTTAATCACAGTATCTTCTCGCTCAGTTGCTTCAGGTAAATGGCCAGTATGGCTTGGACCATGGTGGGTGCATATGGTATTTTTGCTTGCAGGACTAATTTGGCTAGCAAAAGAATCAGGTATGTTGTATAGCCTGTCAAGAAGGAGATCTTAAATGAGCAGGGTGGTACAAAAATATTTTTTTCACCAGCTTGCAATGGGAATTGGTATTGTTCTATTGGCACTACTTGGCATTGATATTTTCTTTTATCTTGTCAATGAACTTCGTTATATTGGTAAGGGCCAATATTCGTTATTGACGGTATTTATGTTTGTTGGCCTTAAAATTCCAACTAAGCTTTATTTTCTTTACCCATGGTCAGCACTACTTGGAACATTATTAGTATTAGGACAGTTAGCTAGAAGTAGTGAGCTAGTGGTATTGCAATCATCCGGGCTTTCGATTACGAGACAAGCAATTTTAGTCTTTAAGGCTACATTAGTTATAACAATGATTATGTTTATTGTTGGAGAGGTAATAGCCCCCCTCACAGAACAAGTAGCTCAAAAAAAGAAAATGACAGCTATTAGTTCGGGAAAAGCTATGCAAATACAAGGAGGAGTATGGGTACGCAATCAAGACTCGTTTATTTACATAAAGCATTCCAATGGTGAGGATGATTTACAACAACTAACTATTTATAATTTTGATGATGAGCTGAATTTACAAATAGCCATGCATGCTAATAGAGCTTTGAAAAAAGATACTGGATGGCAATTACAAAATATATCAGGAACTAGATTTTATAGAGATAGAATTGAAAGTTTCCGTAAACCAAAAATGTTTGTAAAACAACTTGTTGACATTGATGTATTACAAGCAACATCAATTAAGCATTTGGAGAGGTTATCATTTCGTCAATTAGTGAAAATAATAAAACTTAGAGTTGGCAATAACCTTGATGTTCAAGACTACATATTTGCTTTTTGGTTGAAAGTGTTTCATCCGATTGGTGCCTTAGTTATGATATTTCTGGCAGTGCCTTTTGCATTTGGGCCTCTGCGTTCATCTTCTTCAGGGTTGCGATTGTTGACAGGAGTTTTGATTGGATTTACATTTTATATTACAAACACAGTGATTGCACCGATGGTAACAGTAGTAGAAATGTCTCCATTCTTAGCTGCGGCAACACCTTCCATATTATTTATTGGTATTGGTTGCTGGTTAGTACGTACTACCAGCACTGTGCGCTGAAGTATATGAGAAAAAGTAGACCTTATCTTAGGTCTACTTTTAAATTAAATTTTATCAAATACACTCGAAAATTTTTTCTATAGGTGAAGAGTGGAGTATTCCTTTGGTCTATTATTCTAGTGTTGTTTGTTTCTAAATATTTTTTTCACAACTTAGTTTTGATTTTGTATTTAGGTAATTGCATTGGCTTTCTATCATTCTGCATGTTAACTTCGCTTCTTGAAGCTTCAAGAAGCTTCTTGGAGCTTCATGGCTTGTTTGCTTATAACTGTAATGCAAGGGCAAGCCTGAGCCTTGACTGTTCATGAACGTATCATGCTGTTGCTGTCGTTCGATTAATACTTTAATTAAAAATTCTGTGCTGTTTCTAGAATACGTTCGCGAACTGACGTGGCTGCCTCTTTGAATATTCTACTTAAAGTAATTTCTTCTGCTTCATCTTCAGATAATTCTTGCTCAATGTTACGTAATTGCTTCGGTGCAAAACAAATATAGATTCCTTTCTGTTCTGCGATGGTTAGTAGTTCTTCTAGCTGTTCAGTGGATATTAAATTTTTTGTAATGCGTATCACTGATGGATGATGTGGTGCATTTCGAAGGTGATTAATGAGTAAGTTGATATCACTAGATTGTAATTTACTTTTAGTAAGATCTGAAAATTGTATTGTTTGGTAATACATTTGATAGTTCAGATAGATTTTTTAATGAAATCAAGGATTGTCTTTTTTTATTTCCACGACATAAGAGTGTTTCGTCAGAAAAAGTGTTATCTATAAGTTCTTGCAATATACCTGGGAATGATTCGGTGATATAAACTTTTTCACTTTTTACTAGATATGCGGGAATTTTTCTGGAAACTTCATGTTCATGAATAGCTTGACTTAAATTATTTCTATTTTCTTGAGGAAAAGAGTTTTTTGATATATCTATAGCAATTACAGCATGCAAGGGAGATTTTAGAGTAGCTATTAAAATTTCGCTACTGTCATCAAATGAATTATCTTTTGAAAGGTCTAAAGCAACGGCATTTAAAGGATTTTTATTTTTGAATTTCAAAATCTCAGATTGTAAGTAAGACAAATTTTTAGCTGTTAAAACATAGCTACCATATTTACCATTATTTGAACGTAAAGTAATGACAAAAGGAGTATCACTATTACTATCATAGGTATTTAAAAAATGTATAATTTTGTTAAAAGGGTGTTGTGTTAAAATCATACTACTGCCCCATAATGAAAGAGGGAGCCAATTATATTGGTGTAGGTCTGACTGTCAAGAGCATTCTGGTTTTCACCGAAATTTAAAGGATATTTGCCTTGATGCCATCTGAAGACACGCGATGGATGGGAGTTGAAATGTTAGTGTGTGCGCAATGATGTTGTAAGTTCTGTATTCTGCTAATAGCGTGCTTTTATGGAAAAGATTTGATGAATGTATGGCCATCGCCGTATACTCAAAAGACATTGTTGTCTTAGGTCGGTTAATGTAACAAGTGATTTTTTGAAATCTTGTGAGAATTTTCCGCGTAGAACAAGGCATACTATACTACATCATAGTATATTGATGTTGCTATTCACTATGCATCAATAAATTCAGATTTTACAGGCAATTTTTGTGATTATGCTCTGAATAAATTAAATCATCATGATAGAACCGTAGGGACTATTGGCCAAGTTGTTTTAGCAATTATTCTCGGGCTGATATCAAGCTTAGCTGCAATATTATTTAAATATCTAATCGGTTTTTTTTACAATTTATTTTTTAATGGTAAGTTAAGTGTTGATTATAGTTCTGAGCTACATGCATCACCTAGTTATCTAGGTATTTTAATTATTCTAATGCCAATGATAGGTTCATTGATTGTTGTTTGGCTGGTTTCTAAGTTTGCCCCTGAAGCTAAAGGGCATGGTGTTCCAGAAGTTATGAACTCAATTCATAATCAACAGAGTATTTTAAATGCTCCTGTAGTATTAATAAAAGCACTTGCTTCATCTATTTCTATTGGATCAGGTGGTTCAGTAGGAAGGGAGGGGCCCATTGTTCAAATTTGCTCAGCAATAGGATCTGTGCTTGGGCAAATTTGTAAAATCAATACAGAACAAAGAGCAATGTTTTTGGCTGCTGGTGCAAGTGCGGGTATAGCTGCGACATTTAATGCTCCAATTGGAGGGTTGATTTTTGCAGTAGAACTAATGCTTATTAATATTAATGTAATGAGCTTAATGATAGTGATTATTACAACAGTGACAGCGACTTATGCAAATCATTATATTTTTGGAGTATTGCCTGCTTTTGACATTCCATCACTTAGAAGTTCATTATCAGGAGTTCCTCACCCTATTGCAATGCTGCTGTTTTTTCCACTAGGAATGCTCTTGGGTGGAGGCTCAGCACTATTTATTTCATTTCTATATAAAACAGAAGATATATTTAATAAATTTATTAATAATATCTATTTAAGACATTTGTGTGGCATGACTATTGTTGGGGTAATGTTTTATGGGTTAATGCTTTACTTCAATCATTATTATATCAATGGAGTTGGTTATGCAACAATTATTGATATATTAGAAGGTGTACTTAAGGATTATAGATTTTTGTTAATGTTATTTATGGCAAAACTTATAGCGACTAGTCTTACTATTGGAACGGGAGGTTCTGGTGGTATATTTTCACCGTCACTGTTCCAGGGAGCTTGCTTAGGTGCGGCTTATGGTCTTATTTTAGATAATCTTTTCCCTGGCTTAAATTTAAATATTGTGATCTTCACAATTGCAGGTATGGCAGGTTTTTTGAGTGGAGCGACAGGGGCATCATTAACAGCCATAGTAATGGCTTTTGATTTGACCAGAGATTATAGTGCAATACTGCCTGTGATGATATGTGCGGCTATTGCGAATAGGACACGGCTATATTTTTTAAAAGATAATATTTATACTCTAAAACTTTCACGACGTGGTATAAACATTAAGCAAGGTTTAAAGGCTGTAGGACTTATTAAATAACAAGCATATAGATTGAAAGTTTGAAAAAAAATATATTAATCTTTATATAACATTCAAAAAAATATAGTTATATTGTGACGTCGATATATTTCTATAATTACTGAGTAGTTTTAACCATATAAGTTTTTGATAACCTATCATGTAGGGTTATGGATTCAGGATCTAAGAGCATCCATATATAAGTAAGACCGCATGGAAGTGAAAACAATAGTGCATAAAAAAGTCTAATGCTTGCTTTCGTAATATTTACTGTAGAGCCATGCTGTTCAACTAGTTTAATTTTCCAGGCTAACATGCCTAAAGTTTGCCCGCGTTTAACCCAGAACCAAATGAAAAATAAGTAGATAACAGAGAAGCAATAAATGCGAAACAATAAAATATTATCTTGGGTCACAGCTTTGTTGTTTAATATTACCCAAATTAAAGTTGAAAATATTAGGCAGGCAAATATCAAAAAAATGTCATAGGCTATAGCACCCAGGCGGCGAAAAAAAGATGATTGTTCCATGTGCTCTCTTCATTATCTTAAGTTGCATTGTGCAGTATACATTAAGGAGGCTAAAAATATAAACACAGGGTGATTCAACTAACTGCCACTATCGTTGCTACAATTAATTTAAGCACATAAATTATCTAGTAGATGAACAACATGAAAATAGAAAAAGTTGCTAATATTAGTGGGTCAGCCAAGACAGTTTGGGGTGGCTTTATACTCTTCGCAGTATCCGCATTATTATTCTCTTATTTCCTACATAACTATATGGATAAAACAGCATTAAGTTATACAGTAGCGGCTTATAATCAGTCTATAGATACATATCAGCAAAGTATTAAAAGGATGGCGAAACATACTGATGAATTAGCTGTTAAATATAATAAATCTAGACTGCTAAATGTAAAGCTTGGTAAAACTTCTAAGGGCACTAATGAATTATTGGCGAAAATTAAGGTTAAAGATCTCAAGTTAGTAGAGCTTGATAAACAAATAGCTAGTCAAAATAAAAAGATAGCAAGTCTTGAAGCTTCGATAAAAGTTGTTGGGTCGATTCCTATAGCCAAAGATAATAGGGTTATTAATTCACTAGACCATGATGATTCTCTTTCTTTAGTTAAAGAGGATATTTTTGATGAGAAAAGTTCACTTCAGGGCTTGCGGGATAGTATTGCAAAGCTTGAATTAAGTTGTAACACTAATATTAGTGAAAGGCCAGATAGTAAAGAATGTTTAAAGTTAGCTGAAAATCAGATTTTAGTTAATAAGCTTGAACGGAAAATTGCATTCATGGAAGCAAAGATAAGTTTTTTAAATAAAAGGAAAGGTTAGCTACAAAAACAAATTTGAAAATCTAAAGGATCTTCAATTTGTTTCGGTCTTTCAAAATTAGAAGTCATCTCTAAAAACCTAACATTTATGCGGTGTTTCCCTCCGCTAATCTCAGGGAAAATATGTCTAGGGCTATCAATAATCAATCTAATTAGTGAATAATTATGAGTGGAGCCTAAAGATTGTTGATATATTCCCATATCAGCAAATTTTTGTTCAAAAATAGAGGTTTTTCTGATAGCACTCAAAATAAACATTACAGTAGATTTCAAATGACTAAAGTGGCTAGCCCAAATATTAAGTCGATCTTGCTGTTCATTATTTTTTGAATGTAACCATGAGTGTAGGCATGGCAAGTCTACAGAAGAAGTAAGATTAGCAGTAGTGATTCTTAAGCGGATACTGTTAAGAAGTTCATCTTTACGGATTGAATCATCATAGCATTTTTGCATATTTCTAAATTGCGCTATATAAGTCTCAGTGTTTACAATAGCCAAATTTAAAGAGGTTGTATCTACTCCAGGATTATTTATTAATCGATTTAAAGAAAATAGTTGTCTTTCTAGCTCTTGGGTGATCTCTAGTCGGTAATCCTTGCGCTCAAGAAAATGTAGTAATCTATTTAAGGCATAAATCCCAGATTGAACATCCCAATGTGACCGCATACCGATGAAGTGATCAAACTCCTCCAGCATTGCTTCAAGCCTTAAGAAAGCACGGATCCGTTCATTTAATGGAAATTCAAACTGTGTATTTTGGCAAGTCATATCAAATCCATAAGGAGTATAACTATATTATAACACAAAAGAGAGCTAGCAATTTTGATGAGCAATTTTAAGATAAACTATAATGGCAGCATAACATGGTGAATATAAAGGTGATACTCTAAGATTAGGATGAAATATTTTTACGATTTGGTGTGAAAAACAGGCAGTAATGCGTAAGCATAACTGCTCAAATTAGAGGTTGTAATCTTGCAAATACCTAGAAAATATTAGCATACAACAGGTGTTTAGTTGGAATTGTAGAGAATCCGATAATGAAGCTATATAGAAATAAAAACAAAAATAAAAAATGTAATCTAAACAAAATGTTAAAAGGTATTTTGGGTATGCTTATCAAACTATTTATTGGATAACCTTTATGAGAAATTATTATTTTCTTATGCTCAAGGAGAGAATTATTTTAGAGCCCCTATTTGGGCGGTCACATCAATAGGTTCATGAATGGCTGTCACCTTTTATTTTAATAGTCGCTTAATCTAAATAAATCTTTTCTTCATAAGGTACTTAGAGTTTATAGGCTTTGGTTGGCTATGAGGACATTAGGTGATGGAATTCATATACCTGGCGCTTAAGGTTTTCAAAATCAGTATCATTATTAAAGACATAATCAGCTTTAAGCAATTTCTCTTTACGCGGCATCTGTGATGATATTACTTTTAAAATCTCTGTGTTACTTATTCCGTCTCGTAATGAGGCTCTTTGAATTTGTAACTCAACGGAGCAATCAATAACTATAATCTTCTGAACCTTGTCTTGGTTGTTACTTTCTAGGATCAATGGTATTTCTGCAATAACATAATCTTGTGAATCCCTAGCTCTTTGCTCTATAGTCTTCCAGACTAGAGGGTGAATTAGGTCATTTAGCCATAGTCTTTTTGTATCACTATTGAATATTTCTTGGCGTAGGAAAAATTTATTTATCTTGTTTGTGTCATCGATGACTCTAGAGCCAAAATATTTTTGTAGTTTATTTTGTATTTGAGGATGGGTGTTCATGATTTCCTTGGCAATGTTATCAGCATAGAGAACTCTTACGCCAAGCTCAACAAAGAATTTTGCAGCAAGACTTTTACCGCTACCAATGCCGCCAGTTAAAGCAATAAGCATACAAATTACACCAGTATAATATGAAGTAAATATTGATTGTATATATCTTGGCCCCAGAGCATGGTTACCCACGCAGCACCACATAAATATGGGCCAAAAGGAATGGGATTATTGCGAGAGGTTCTCTTTAAAGCTATAGAGGTGAGTCCAATAATACTGCCTAGTGCTGAAGCCATGAAAATGACAATGGGTAGCATTTGCCAACCTAGCCAAGCACCTATTAGTGCAAATAGTTTGAAATCACCAAACCCCATCCCTTCTTTTTTTGTTAATAATTTAAATCCTTGATAAATAAGCCATAGAGATAAATAACCTGCAACAGCACCCCAGAGTGCACTTTGGAGAGGAACAAAAATTTCATAGGAATTCAAAATAAGTCCAATCCATAGAAATAAGTAATTAATATTGTCAGGTATAATCATATTTTCAATATCAATGAAAGTAATACTAATTAGGCCCCAAGTTAATAATAATGCTGGGATAACGGTTAGACTTTTGGGTCCATAATGAATTGCTGTGACTAAAGATAATACCAGGGTTAATATTTCAACTTGGAAATAACGCGTAGGGAATTCTTGCTTACAATTGCGGCATTTCCCATTAAGTATTATGTAACTAAATAACGGTATATTATCGAACCATCGAATATTGGATTTACATGTTAGGCAGTGAGAACATGGTGAAGATAAAGTTATTTCTTTCTCTTTCGCCGTAAATGGGATTTTTAAAAACTCATGACATTCTTGTTGCCAAAAATTATTTAACATCACTGGAAGTCGACTTATAACAACATTTAAGAAGCTGCCGACACATAGGCTTATTAAGCCAATAAATGCAAGTATGTAATCACTTGAAAAATCATTTAAGTAGTTCATTAACTATAGCCGTATATAGATAGGTCTACTTATAGCATAGGCGAATATAACTTAAAATAATATAGAACAACTATGCTCTATCATCTTATTGGAATAGTTGCAGCTTAGTTCACCTGATTCCATAAAATGACCTTAATTATGACTTTTAAGAGTCCTGGTATCGTATAAAGCTTTTAATGTAGCGTTATGCTTTTATATACACCGAAAGTGAATATTTCTGCAAATTATTTGTCTAATGAATTATATGATATATGTGGATATTTCTCTCATGCCTATGCCAAGTACATTAAATATTGATCTGAAGCATTTAAGGGAAACATTAGATAAGAAAACTGGTAAAAAGCGCCCTTATTATAATCAATTTACGGATGAAAATGGTCATGTATGGGAATATACAGGGATATTGCCTGGGCGTGGTCAAGATGGTATGGCTGCATTTTATCGAGATCAAAACGGTACAGAAATTCTAGTGAAAGTTGATGATGCAGCAACATGTGCATTAGAAGGGACTGCCTATTTTGCTCGTAATGCGAAGGGGGTTGTACCAGCAGCCTTGAAAAATTCTGCAATATTTGCAACAGCTGGAAGAATGGTTGTTGAAGGCAAAGACTCAGTAGTCTCAATTCAGCCTAAAGTTGCTGGAAATTTTGAGTCTTGGGATGAAGTTGTTTATGGTGAAAAGCGTGATCCAAGCGCTTGGTGGAGCTGGGAATCTACAAAAAGTGATATGATTATTTCAGGAATTGAAAGTTTATCACAAAATGCCCAATGGCAATTAGCTGCAGGTATAAAGCTGAGTGCTGTATGTGGTGATGAGAGTTTACATGTTGGACAATTTCTTGCTTTAAAAGGTAGCGATGGTGAAATTATAGGGATACAAAGGATAGATTTTGGTGCCAGGGAACGTTATTCACGGTCTAGAAATTCACATCCTGAAAGCGAAATAACGCCATTTAATAACTCGCATGAGTATAGTAGTTCTGGGCAATTTGGTAAGGACTATCTTTCTTACTTATTAGCTCAGCCTGAGCTTGGGCAAAAGTATACCATTCTTTGGTCCAAAAGTTTTGATATTGAAGATTTAAGAGAACAAAGTAGAAATGCTTATATTGAACAGTTGGGGAATTTGCCAAAATCAGAAATGCCAGAGGCAATTGAAAAAACTTTAGCTACTATAAACAAAGGTTTAAAATCTAATGCATCATATTCTCCTGATATTAGCTCTATAACGATAGATAGTGCATATATAAGCCGTAGACAAACAGAGCTTAAGAGTAAGCTAACAGGGGTAGGAGCTAAAGAAGTTAATACTGAATTAATGAAGATGATGACAAATATTCATAATTCGGAGAATATTTTGGGAGTACAAAATGAATTTATTTGTAGTATAGATAAGATTGACGACATAATTAGAAAACTTGCTGAAGTTGAGGAACGTAATTCAGCTTAAATTCGAGTCATAGGTGGGTATATGGCCCAGCTTGATGTCCAGCGAGCCTCTCAAATGCAGATGGTTGCGACAGCGAAGCTAGAAGCAGATATATCAAATATATCAGGCTCTGTATCACAAGATCTTGCTAGTGCAGTAAAATCAGTGGTGTTTTCTACAAAAGATCACCTTGATGTAAATAATTCTATAAAGGTGTTAGATAAATTAACAGAATATTCTTTAACTGATGGCACAAGTATAGAAACATCTATGGCAATTGATAAGTTAAAGTCCATGATTATTGATACTGTTGACTTACATGCAATGGATAATGTCTTAACTATTGAACAACAGGAAAGACTTGACAATGAAATACAGAATATGCGTGCTCTTACAAAATTAAATGAGTATGTTGACCACTTGCATGGAGTTAGGCAAGCAAGTATGGTTTCTAAGAAATTAGCAATCATATACCCTAAACTGGAACAGTTACGTGCTGGTACTAACCTGAAAGAGATTATTGATAATACATTTTTAGATCAAATAAGTTTATCAAGAAGAGCCGGTGCCGGAGAATCTTGTGGAATGAAAGTCGCAAAATCTCTTGAAGTTATGGTTGGATGTGCACAGACTACTAAAAATTATCAAAGTGTTGAGCTTGATGAGTATCCAGAAGTAACTGAAGATAGAGAGTGGATCTTAATTGATCCTGAAGATATAACTGGTTTAAATAGGATAAGTCCAAATACGGTTGTTATTGATTTGGATGAAGAAGATGATCCCATAATGGACAATAGGGAGGTAAATGATTTGCTCGAAATTGGTGGCCATAAATCTATGACATTTAAGAGTGCTCCTATAAGAGATCAAGGTTTGGAGAGTATCCGTGCTCATCAAGTAGATGTAACAAATAAAGATAATATAAAAGTAAAAAATGATCCTAAGAAAAACAAAACATGATCTAAAGGTGGATAATATGGCTGATGATGAAGAGAAAATTTCACAACAATTAGAACGTATGGAATGGTTACATATAAGAGAATTACAAGCAAGGGTTACTAAATTAGTTGTAGATGAATTTAAGATAGATTTTGATATAGCTAGTATGATGGTTGAAAAAACTGTTATTCCACTGTCTGGCATGGCCAATATTTTACAGAATCAACAACAACTATTAAAAAAATTGTTAATAACAATTACAGAACAAAGTCTACATGATTTTTATTCTGGAGCATATCAGGAATTAATAGCAAAAAGTCAAAGTGAATCACGCTTTCAAGGATTAACTAGAGTAGCGAATCAGGCTTTGAAATTGACAAAATATTGTGTTGGAAATATTGAAGCAGTAAATAATGATTTTGTTGTAGAGCGATCAAGAGTACGATTGACTACTGGCTTAAGCATAGAAAATACACATGAGAAAATTAGAGAAATAGTATCATATACGACTAAAGCCAGTATAGGTGAGTGTTTGATAGCTATAGACAACTCCATGAACAATTTAAATGAACAGAATCAACGAATAGACTCAGGTCCAAGATCCTAGATAGCACTACCCATTTTAAATATTGGTAAATACATAGCAACAACTAGTCCACCTACAACAACGCCAAGAAATGCCATTATAGCAGGTTCAAGAAGTGTGGTTAGGCCGTCAACAGCCATGTCAACTTCCTCTTCATAAATGGAAGCTATTCTATCTAACATTTTATCAATAGAGCCAGTTTCTTCACCAATTCCTACCATTTGAACAACTAATGTTGGGAAGATTTTTACCTGCTGCATAGCGACATTAACGGGTTGACCAGATGATACTATATCTTTTATATCTAATATTGCCTTAGTGTAGACAACATTGCCAGTAGCATATGCTACAGAATTAAGAGCATCTACTAGAGGTACGCCAGCAGAAAATGTTGTAGCTAATGTTCTGCCAAAGCGCGCAACTACAGCTTTATGCATTAGGGGGCCAACAATTGGGAGTGTAATTAAAGTTGATTGAATACGATTTTTAAATGCAGTATTAGTTTTGTATGCTCTTACTAGCATCCAGATGATAAGAGCAATGGCTATGCCAACGAAAATACCATATTCTTGTAATATATTAGATATATTTAAAACAAATAGTGTGAAAGCTGGTAATTCAGCACCAAATCCAGCAAATAGCTCTTCAAAAGTAGGAACAACCTTTATTAATAGAACAACTGTAACTACGGTAGCTATTAAAATTACGGCTGCAGGGTAGTAAAGAGCTTTTTTGATTTTTCTTTTTAAGCTTTCAGTTTTTTCTTTATAAGTGGCGATCCTATCCAACATAACATCTAGAGATCCTGATTGCTCTCCTGCTTCTATTAGGGAGCAGAACAAAGTATCGAACACTAGCGGTTGCTTGCCAAGAGATTCTGAAAAAGTTGAACCTGATTCAATTTCATTTTTCACCTCTGTTAAAACATTTTTAAGACCTGGTCTTTCTAAACCTTCAATTAATACATCAAAAGCTTTAACTAATGGTATTCCGGAAAAAATCATAGTCGACATTTGTCTGGTGAACATAGTTACATCTTCACTGGTGACTTTTTTAGTATTGCTTTTCATGAAATTCATTGTTTTTCTAACAGATATGCTTTTTAAGCCTTGTCGCTTAAGCAATGCTGTAGCAGCAGAGATTGATTGAGCAGTTATGGTTCCTTTTATTTTATCACCATTATTGTTTTTTGCTGAATAGCTATATTCTGATGCTGTAGAGATGCTTTTCTTGGCCATTTGCTATTCCTTTGTAACTCTTTCAATTTCTTCAATAGTTGTTAAGCCAGCCCTGATTTTATTTAGTCCAGACTCACGGATACTCCATACACCATCTTCCGATGCTTGCTTGGCTATCTCCATAGCATTTGCGCCATTCAAAATAAGTTTGCCTATAGCTTCACTGACGGGCATTACTTGATAAATACCGAGTCGACCTTTATAACCTTTTTTGCATTGCGGGCAGCCTACAGCCTTATAAAGTTCAAGGCTATCTGTTTCATCTTCTCTAAACCCAAGCTCAACTAAGGCCGAACTTGGTACTTCATCTTTTTCTTTACATCTTTCACATAATTTTCGAGCAAGGCGTTGTGCAATAATAAGATTTACACATGTTGCTAGGTTATATGCGGGGATCCCCATGTTAATAAGTCTAGTTAGGGTGTCAGGAGCACTATTGGTGTGTAGAGTAGAAAGTACCAAATGACCAGTTTGAGCAGCTTTTACTGCAATTCCACCAGTTTCCATATCTCTGATCTCGCCAACCATAATGATATCAGGATCTTGTCTTAAAAAAGATTTAAGTGCTGCAGAAAAAGTAAGACCAGCTTTGATATTCATGCCTACTTGGTTAATACCAGTTAAATTAATCTCAACTGGATCTTCTGCGGTTGAGATATTTGTTTCAACCGTATTTAAAATATTTAAGGCTGTGTACAAAGAAACGGTTTTACCACTTCCTGTTGGCCCAGTTACCAAAACCAGACCTTGAGGTTTATGAATTGCTTCTAGAAATAATTTCTCTTGAAAATCTTCGTACCCCAAAGCTTCAATACCCAGTTGTGCACTTGTGGGATCTAAAATACGCATTACAATTTTTTCACCAAAGATAGTAGGGCATGTGCTAACACGAAAATCAATTGCACGAGTCTTTGTTAGGCGCATTTTAAAGCGACCATCTTGAGGTATTCTTCTTTCTGAAATATCTAAACTTGACATTACTTTTAATCGTGTTGATATTCTGGGTCCGAGTGCTTGAGGTGGTTTTGCATGTTCCATTAATACGCCATCTAATCGAAATCGGATCCTGTAAGTTTTTTCATATGGTTCAAAGTGCAAGTCTGATGCACCGATGTTAATTGCATCAAGGAGCATTTTATTTACAAATTTTACTATGGGAGTATCGTCAATATCAGCACCAGCATCGCCAGCACCAGGATCTTCTTCGCCACTAGTTATATCTAAAGAGTCTAGTCCCTCATCATCAAGATCATCGAGAGAAGACATTTCTTGTAGAGACTCAAGTTCTTCAATTAATGCATCTAGTTTACTATCCTCAACAACAATAGCTTCAGGAGATAGGTTCGTTTGAAATTTAACATCATCTAAAGCTTTGACATGTGTTGGATCAGATACCGCTATAAAAAGCTTACCACCTCTAATTAATAAAGGAGCAACTCTGTTCTCTATCAGGAATTTACTTTTTAAATTTGTTTTAGGAGATGCGACTTGCATATCATATGTGTCGAGATTAAAAAATGGCAGACCAAATTCTTGTGATGCTGAAAGTGCAATTTGTGTTGGATCTGCAATATTGTTAGTTACTAAGTAATTTACAAAGGATACTTTTGCTTTGCGTGATTTATCAGTGGCATCTGCAGCTTGTTGTTCGTTTATGATTCCGCTATCGACAATGTTTTTAGCTAAGCCTGTAAGCATATCAATTCCTAGGTGTTGTAGGTCAGCAAGGTATATCTGTCCCCTAATGTTAATTTTAGCTTATTATCTAACTACTCACACGAAGATTTGTACTTAAAAAAAAAGCGGGCTTAGAGCCCGCTTCTTTTAGTATAATATTTTGGAGTATTCTTATGTTGTTATTAATTCGTAGGGTCTTTGCGACAGGATGAAGGAGCAAATTTTTTGTTCCCTGTAGATGCACACTCCCAAGCTACGCCATTGTTGAGCCAAGAACCGGTAAATACAAGGCTAATACCTAGGTCATCAATTCCTTCAATAATCAATCTAACTCTTGTGTCAGGATTGTTAATCGTTATTTTACTAATATTGTCTGCCAGTAAAGCTGGGCTAGTTACACCGTAAACATTGGCAATAGCTTCATCAGTAGTAGCGGCAGCAAAGTTACCATTCACAACTCGATACTCAACAATTGCTGTTTTGAGGCCACCAGAAGCGGTTAGCAGTTCACTTGTTTTTGCTCTACCAATGTAGTCACCATATGCCGGTATTGCTATTGAGGCTAAAATACCAATAATCGCAATTACGATCATTAATTCTATTAGTGAAAACGCTTTATTAAATTTGCTAATCATGCCAATCTCCAAGGTATTTTACACATTGTCTAATATTATTTTTGTTAACTGTTAAATTGAGCATAGCATAAATATTTGTAAATGCAGTTGCATCACTAGTTATTTGTTATTTGATTTACAACTTTTCATAAAATAGAAAATTTTATTTTAGTTTATTTTTACAAGTGTAGGTCGTACTTATTAATATGGTCTTAATAATATGCATGTAGGAATTGCTTTCAGTTTTTGTGGTATGTCACCTAATCGGTGGTGTTGTGAAGATCTGTTTATATCTAGGACAAGAGTCAAATGATCTTTCGCGACAGTAATTAAGTTGCTAAATTTGATTTTTTGAGGGCATGATTGAATGTTAGTTGTATACACAAACTGGCAGCAGCAGTACTTATTCAAAAAAACAGCTATTTACGATGAAAATATAAGGTATCGGACAGATTGAAGTCACGAAATTCTTTTGTTAAGATTGTTTATATGTATGCGGCTAGTGGTGGGCCGACGGTAATGTTAGACACGGTGACATGCTGTCTCAGGAACATTGATTGGTGTAAAATCGAAAAAGTTTCCATCTGGGAGCTTATCGAAAAGCTAAGCTATTTTCCTTGCGCTGATTCAAGGCGGGAACCATTAGAGCTAAATGCATATAGATCCTTGGTTTACCTGGGAGACGCCGTCAAGATCTAATATTCACTGGGGCTAGTAATAATGAAGTTATTGAATAATCACCCGAACAAGTTAGTTGCGTTTGTTTTTCGTGTTGTACTAGGTTTTTGTGTTGCACTAGGGATAACTCAAGTTTCAATTGCAGATAATGCTCCAATTTCGACTCACAAATTTCAGTTAGAGGTTTCTGCCTTAAGTGTAACGAAGGAAAGTGAATCCGGTGGTGATGAGGTCTATCTGAGTATTGTAGAGTATAGCAATTATGGCAAATCTAGTTATTTCAGAGTTCCTAGTTATCCAACTTATTGGCTTGCAAAGCATTTGAAATCAGTTAAGAAAGTTAGGCTTTGGGAGCATGAATTTTCTAATGGAGAAGCAACTCAGCTTATTGTTTCTATAGTAGAAAGAGATCTTCCTCCTTGGAATGTTGATGATTTAATTGGTGCCATTAAAATAAATCTTCATCAAAAAGATGGTGCTCTAATTGTAGAGTGGGATCCTCATCATTTTCAAAATGAAGCAAAAGTTGATGAAAAAGAGCCTGGAAAACCAGTGTTTGTGTTGAATGGTAATGATAGCGTCTATGAAATAAGCTTTGATACCATTATTGAGAGAATAAACGAGAAAAGTTAATGCTCGGGCCACTTGTTATTTTGTTCGTGATACTCATTAACAATGCAGAGTTTAGTAATAAATTTGCTCTTCATAATTCACCAGCGACTGCTTTTTGGAACAGCTTTTCTAGAATATCTCCTAGACTCCATACAAGAAGTATTACCATAATGTTATGGGTGGTACTAATCTTTGCCTTAGCTGTTCTTGCTTTTGTAATGAAGAGTTTTTTGGGTAAATGGGGTGATTTACTTTTTAGTACACTGATTTTGCTGATATGTCTTAATGAAGAGTATGAGGTAAATAAAGAGCCATTGTTGAATGAAGTTCATAGTAATACCTTTACGCCACTGTTTTGGTTTGCAGTACTTGGACCTATTGGTTGTGGCGTGTATTATATAACACATAATTTACGGCATATAAGCAACTTAGAATATAAATTTTACACTACTATTATATCATGGCTAAGGCTTATCCCGGCATTCCTCACTGGCACCATATATGGTCTGGTTGGAGAATTTGACCCAGCATTTTATAGATTAAAACGTTTTTTAAGCGTTAAAGAAACTAGAGCCAATGTAATAGTTTTAGAATGTGGAAGCGCGGCTTTGGGAGATGTAGGCAAAGTTGATGAAATAGATTTGGTCCAACGAGCAAAATTAATTTGGACGCTACTAGCAATATTTTTTTCCATGATATATTGGAATTTATGAGGTAAGTAATGACTATTGAAAATGATAATGACATTGATTCAGAAGAAACCCAAGAATGGTTAGATTCTCTTGCCCAAACACTAAAGGAAGATGGTCATCATCGAGTTACTTACTTAATGCGACAAATGATGCGTTATGTTAATGATCATGGTTGCCCATTAGCCCCAATGTTTAATACTGCTTATAAGAATACCATTAAGATTAGTGAGGAAGTTTCATACCCAGGAGATTTAGATTTAGAGGGTAGAGTTAGAGCTATCATTAGATGGAACGCTATGGCAATGGTGGTTCGTGCAGTAAAAAAAGATCCAGATATTGGTGGTCACATCGGAAGTTTTGCATCTTCAGCAGCACTTTATGATGTAGGATTTAATCATTTTTGGAAAGCTCAAGGTGAAAACACTCCAGGTGATTTAGTGTATATTCAGGGGCATGCATCTCCAGGTATATATGCTAGATCTTTTTTAGAGGGTGTTATATCAGAAGAACAACTAGAAAATTTTCGACGTGAAATAGATCATGATGGGTTGTCATCATACCCACATCCATGGTTAATGCCTAATTATTGGCAGTTTCCAACAGTCTCTATGGGACTGGGACCTTTGCAGGCAATTTATCAAGCTAGATTTACTAAGTATCTTGAAAATAGAGATATTATTAAAAATAAAGGTAGGAAAATTTGGTGTTTTTGTGGTGATGGTGAAATGTCTGAGCCAGAATCATTAGGGGCTTTAACTGTTGCAGCAAGAGAGAAATTAGATAATTTAATTTTTGTGATTAATTGCAATTTACAAGGGTTAGATGGACCTGTACGAGGTAATGGAAAAATAATTCAGGAACTTGAAGGTGTGTTTCGAGGTGCTGGTTGGCATATAATTAAAGTTATTTGGGGTGGTTCTTGGGATCCCTTATTTGCGAAAGATCATCATGGCGTTATGCAAAAACGTATGGATGAAGCGTTAGATGGTGATTACCAAAATTATAAAGCCCATGGTGGTGCGTATACTAGAGAACATTTTTTTGGTGCAAACTCTGAGTTAAAAGAAATGGTTGAGCATATGTCTGATGAAGATATTTGGCGCTTAAAGCGTGGAGGCCATGATCCGCAAAAAATTTATTCAGCATATAGTCAGGCAGTGAAGCATGAAGGACAACCTGTAGTTATTTTAGCCAAAACAGTCAAAGGTTATGGGCTTGGTTCTGCAGGTGAAGCAATGAATACAGCACACAATACAAAGAAGATGGCAAAGGATCAATTGATAGCTTTCAGGGATCGTTTTTACGTTCCAATTCCTGACGATAAAATAGCAGAAGTACCATTTTATAAGCCTGACGCTGATAGTGCTGAAATTAAATATATTAAATCTAGACGCAAAGAGTTAGGTGGTAACTTGCCATATCGTCGTTCAACTTCTGATGAGAAATTTTCTGTATCAAGTGAAATGTTTAAAGCATTTTTAAGTGGCTCTGCTGAGCGTGAGATTTCAACTACAATGGTGCTTGTTAGAATATTAACAGCGCTTTGTAAAGACAAAACTTATGGTAACAGAGTTGTACCGATAATTCCTGATGAAGCTAGAACGTTTGGTATGGAAGGATTATTTCGTCAATTAGGTATATATGCTACAACAGGACAGCTTTATGAACCCGTGGATTCGGCTCAAGTAATGTTTTATAAAGAATCCCAAAATGGACAGATTTTGCAAGAAGGGATTAATGAGGGTGGTGCTATGTGTTCCTGGATAGCTGCAGCAACATCTTATAGTAATAATAATAAAGTAATGATACCTTTTTATATATTTTATTCTATGTTTGGTTTTCAGCGAACTGGGGATTTAGCATGGGCTGGTGCTGATGCACGCTCAAGAGGTTTTTTAATTGGCGCAACCTCAGGTAGAACAACTTTAAATGGTGAAGGATTGCAGCATGAAGATGGTCATAGTCATGTGTTTTCAAGTGTAATACCAAACTGTAAAAGTTATGATCCAAGTTTTGGCTTTGAAGTGGCAGTTATTGTTGAGCAGGGCCTTAAAGAAATGATTGAAGATCAAAAAGATGTGTATTATTACATTACTGTCTTAAATGAAACCTATATACAGGCACCAATTCCAGATGAAAATGTTAAAAATGGCATAATAAAGGGTATTTATTGTTTCAAAAAAGCTAAAGAACAAGAAACCATGCAGGTTGATTTATTGGGATCTGGAGCTATTTTTAATGAGGTTGTATATGCCTCTGAAATATTAGTTGATTATGGTGTTAGTGCTAATTTGTACTCAGTACCAAGCTTTACAGAGTTAGCTAGAGATGGACGTGAGTGTACAAGATATAATAGGGTCAATGTAGATTGTGATGAGCGGGAACCATATATAACGCAAATTTTAGGACGTAGTGATGTGCCTGTAGTAGTAGCTACAGATTATGTTAAATCTTATCCAGAGCAAGTCAGGGAATATGTTAAAAGACCATATTATGTATTAGGGACTGATGGTTTCGGACGCAGCTCGTCTAGAGTTGAGTTAAGAAGATTTTTTGAAGTTGATAGAAACTATGTGGCTTATATGGCGCTTTATAGTTTGTATGAACAAGGTAAATTTAGTAAAGATAAATTATTGAAAGCCAGATCTGATCTAGGTATTAACCATGAAAAACCAGATCCATTTTTAGTATAATTAATTTTAGAGCAAGATATGATTGAAGTTAAAATACCTGACATTGGTGATTCACAAGAAGTAACAGTAATTGAAATTTTAGTTGCTGTTGGTGATGTTATTAAAAAAGAGCAAAGCTTAATTACTCTTGAAACAGACAAGGCTACGGTTGAAGTTCCATCACCTGATTCTGGACAAGTGGAAAAAATATCAGTTAAAGTAGGTGATAAGGTGCAAATGGGAGATCATGTCTTATTACTAAAATCAAGTGATGTTAAAATAGATACAAAATTACAATCAGAGAAAATAATAGATACTAAATCAATAAATCTTAAAGACAATATAGATACAGAAAAATCCATTGATGAGATAAGTGTTGATATAATTATTCCAGATATAGGGACAGAAGAAAGTGTCGAAGTAATTGAAGTTTTTGTAAAGAGTGGTGATACCGTAAATAAAGAGCAATCATTATTTACGATTGAAAGTGAGAAAGCCTCAATGGATATACCAGCGCCTTTTGCTGGGGTTCTCAAAAATTTCAAAATTATTGTTGGTGATAAAGTTAATCAGGGTGATAATATTGGTAGTATGCTCAGCAAACTAATTAATAAGTCTGAATCTAAATCACAACCACATCAGCCTATAGCCGAAAAAATATTGTCAAAAGAAGTTGAAAAGGCAAATGACATTCAGATGAAGTCTAATATTAAATCTGCTTACGCAGGTCCTGGAGTCAGAAGATTGGCCAGAGATTTGGGTGTTGATTTAAGTGATGTTTCTGGTAGTGGCCGGAAAAATAGAATAATAAAAGAAGATTTATATTCTTATGTTAAAAATAAAATTAAAGGTGAGGGGAACCCCCAAACTAATAATGATTTTATTGGTAAGATGCCCCAAATTGATTTTTCTAAATATGGTGATATTGAGGAGCAAAATCTCAGCCGTATTAAAATTATAAGTGGGAAATTTTTACATAGAAATTGGTTGCACATACCGCATGTAACACATTTTGAAGAAGCTGACATTACTGACTTAGAAGATTTCAGGAAATTGCAGAAAGATGCAGCACAGAAACAAGGTATAAGATTGACACCATTGGTTTTCCTAATGCGCGCAATTGTAGCAGCATTACAGGAATTTCCTAGATTTAATAGTTCTCTTGCTCCATCAGGAGATAAATTGATTATCAAAAAATATTATCATATTGGAATCGCTGTTGATACACCGAATGGTCTAGTAGTGCCTGTAGTCCGCGATGTAGATAAAAAAGGTTTATTCCAATTGGCTATAGAGCTTGGTGAAATAAGTATCAAGGCCAGAGATGCTAAATTAAAGCCTGGAGATATGCAGGGTGGTTGTTTTAGTATTTCAAGCTTAGGTGGAATTGGAGGTCATGCATTTACTCCAATTGTTAATGCACCGGAAGTAGCTATTTTAGGCGTATCAAAATCTTCACATAAACCCATATATCAAAACGGTGAGTTTGTACCTAGGTTAATGTTACCGTTATCATTATCTTATGATCATCGTGTAATAGATGGCGCGGAAGCGGCTAGATTTAGTAAGTATTTAGTAGAAAAATTATCAGATATTCGTAGATTATTGTTATAGGGGAAATTAATGACTAATTCTATAGAAACTCAGGTTGTTGTCTTAGGCTCTGGTCCTGGGGGATATACTGCTGCATTTAGAGCTGCAGACTTAGGAAAAAAAGTTGTCCTTGTTGAATACTACGACAGTCTTGGTGGCGTGTGCTTGAATGTTGGTTGTATACCATCAAAAGCTCTATTACACTCTGCCAAAGTAATCAATGAAAGTTATGATATGGCAAAACATGGTATTACTTTCAATAAACCAGATATCAACATTGATAAATTAAGAACTTGGAAAAACTCTATTATTAACAGATTAACTCAAGGTCTTGTTGGCTTATCTAAACAACGAAAAGTTCAAATAGTGCATGGTGAAGGAAGATTTACCTCCGCAAATGAATTAACAGTTACAAATAAAGATAGCGTAACTACTATAAAATTTGAGAACGCAGTAATTGCTGTTGGCTCTAAGCCTATTAATTTACCATTTTTCCCTGATGATGAAAGGTTGATTGATTCTACAGGAGCTTTAGAGTTAAAAGATGTTCCTAACGAGATGTTAGTCTTGGGTGGTGGCATTATTGGTATGGAAATGGGGACAGTATATAATGCATTAGGCAGTAATGTATCTATTGTAGAACTTACCCCAGGATTAATTCCTGGTGCAGATAAAGACCTGGTTATGCCTTTACAGAAACGTGTTACTAAATCTTTTAAATCAGTAATGCTTGAAACTAAAGTTACAAATATTGAAGCTAAACCTGATGGCCTGTGGGTTAGTTTTGAAGGGAAAAAAGCACCGAAAGAAGCAATTAGGTACGATAAGGTACTTGCATCTATCGGGCGTGCACCAAATGGTGCTTTAATTGATGCTGATAAAGCCGGTGTTAATGTTGATGAGCGAGGTTTTATAAAAGTTGATCAACAAATGCGTACGAATATAAAGCATATATTTGCTATTGGGGATGTTGTTGGCAATCCTATGTTAGCACATAAGGCGATACCAGAAGGAAAGGTAGCTGCTGAAGTTATTTGTGGCATGAAGCACTTTTTTGAGCCAAAATGTATTCCAGCAGTAGCATATACCGATCCTGAAATTGCATGGGTTGGCCTAACTGAAATTCAAGCTAAAGAGCAAGGAATTGCATACGAAAAAGGAGCCTTTCCGTGGATGGCTAGTGGTAGAGCTTTATCAATGGCTAGAGATGAGGGGCTGACCAAGGTACTCTTTGATCCTAAAACTAATAAAATTTTAGGTGCGGGAATTGTTGGAATAAATGCAGGAGATTTGATTTCTGAGGCAGCTTTAGCTATTGAAATGGGGTGTGATGCTGAGGATTTAGCATTAACTATTCATCCTCATCCAACTTTATCAGAGACTATATGTCAGTCAGCAGAGGCATTTGAAGGCTCTATTACCGATTTATATTTGCTGAAGAAAAAATAATTGATGGGGTATGATAATTAATCTTAGTATTATGAATATAGCTTTATCTTTTATTATGTTATCTGTATTAAATTAGTGTAATACAATGGGGCATTTGGTCAGGAGCTTAAATTTTCAGAAAAGTTAATTGAAAAATAATCTAAAAAATTAAGTTATTTTAAAGTTTGCGATAAAGTCATCATTATTGTCATAGCTACACTGACTTTGATTTATTTTAAAATTTGCGATAAAGCCTTGATAGAATCCTTTTGGGCATATGTCACGGCTTTGTCGTAAACTCTCTAAAAGTCACGATATCCATTTAATCTATTCACTACAATAACAATAGATATTGTAGTGAAATTCAATTTCACGACAATACTCTATATCGTACAGCCATTAAAATTATCATTTTGATAAATTGCTTTCCTTTAAAATATAACAATAATATATTCTTGTTATATGAATAGTTAATTAACAATTTCATCATTTAAATATTAGATGCGACAAAGATAAAATCTAACAGTAATAAAGGTGTAAATTAAGGTGATCATTTTTTCTTTTTTACAGTATTAGGGTTGCGAGATGGCTTGTCATCTGTAGTAGTTCTAGATGGCTTATCATCTGTAGTGGTTCGAGATGGCTTATCATCTGTAGTGGTTCTGGACATACTTGGTGATGGCCCAGTTGGTACAGAAGCGTTTTCTCGTGAGGAAGTAAATCTAGCTGCTGGAGTAGACTTGGCTTTGGCTGCTGGAGCAGATTTTGCTTCTGGAGTGGATAGTTGTTTCGTGGTAGATTGCTGACTGGGCGTAGTACTTCTTGTTGGAATAATCGAGTCTGTCCATCGTAATGGCTCTCTGGTTTTTTTAGTAAATTTTGTATTTTCACGCTGATTATTTGCCCTGTGAGCTCTTATATTAATAATATCATCTATACATTCTAAAGATAGAGACATTGAGTTAGATAATAAGTTGTCATTTTTATTTCCAGATAAATTTGCTTCATAATAATCGTGTCTTTCTTGTATGTCCTTTAATTTCTCTTTAGCTTTCATACTTTTACTTATTGATATTTTTAACTTGACTATAGCTCCAGCAACTAGGAATGTGCCAATTATAGCTAGTCCTATGGGATTAGAAAGTGCTGCTGCCCCAACTATTAAAGCGGCTATTGCAACACCAGTCATTGCCATTGAACCAAGTAGGTTTAGACCAGTACCAGCTAGACCATATTTAGCAGCTTTTGAAGGGTTTCTTTTATATTCATAGGCTGAAGCGGCAAACGCTAAGGCACTTGCCGCAAAGGTTATAATTGCAAATGGTAACGCAGCCCCTAACATAACACCGGTTAAACCGCCAATCATAAAACAACCCTTCAAAATATCATCAGTTCTTTTCATGAAAGAACCAGCCAACATACTTTTAATCAAAGTACGTTTGCCACCTTTTACATCATCAGATACAGTCCAGGATTTATAAAAAAAACCGCCCATAGTAGCTAGGCCAGCTACTAACATTATAAGGCTAGGAATCAGGCCACCACTAGCAAAGGAGACGATCATTGCGAGAGCTGCTCCAGCAAAATTCAGAAGACATTCCTTTTGTGCATTACTTTTGTTTTTATTAGATTTAATAGATTTGTCAAGAAGCTGTTTGTTATATTCATACATTAGTTGGTTGTAAATCATATAGTCAGTGTGTTGTTGTTGCTGACGTTTTTCGCGTGATAACGCTAGGGTTTTGAGAACTTTCTGTTTTTCTAATGCAATTACTCTATCCGTTTTACAATGCGATGTGGCTTTTTCTTTACGCTTTCTAAGATCATCATCCTCCACTTCTGAAAGAGATTTAATTTTGTCATACCGAATATCTTTCATAGTTCTATGAAGATCACGTATGTTATTATTTCTTGCTACCACGATACCTCCTTATAAATGTTCAGATGACGATGGTGTCGAGCGATGAGATTTTTGTTTTTCAGGTTGTTCTTTAGCAATTTCTTGTAAAGATGTTTTTTGTTTTCCATGTCGAGATATTTCTTCGATATTTCTTTGTAGTACATCTATTTCTTTATCTGTTTTTTTTCTTTTACTTGATGGTGTTTCAGACAAACCAACATGATTTTGCTCTGCTTCAGATATGGCTTCTGCAATAACTGTAAATTCTTTCCTGTCTCTATCCTTTTTTTCTATTAAATCAGGTCCGTCTTCCTCTCTACGTTTATCCTTTATCTCTCCGATAGGTACAGGAGAAGAAATACAAGATGTTGGTTTTGGTGAAACAATTTTGGCTCTATCATCTAAAGCTTCAAGTTCACTTTTTAATTTGTCAGCAAGTGATAATTCTATAGAAGGCGCAGAAATTTTCACTGTATTGTATGAGTTTATTGCAGGAGCAGAATTAGGTACAGGAATTGGATGAGAATTTCGTGAATTTGTTGCAGGAGCTGTATTAGGTACAGTGGCTGTATTGGGAACATTGGGTGTTAGCGATACATTAGGTCTAGGAACAACATTAGTTGCAGTAGACACAAGATTTGACTTGGGTGTTGGATTTGGTCCGGATTTTTCTTTAAATGTTCTTGTATTTATATCTCTGTCACTAAGTTTTTCATCTATAGTTTTTTTCTTTTTGTTATTTAGGTCGTTCTCAAGTTTCTTTCTATTTATATCGAGATTGTTTTCATTAACGGTTGGCTTAGGTTTTCTTTTAAACCATGATTTAAATTTAGGGGCAATGATATTCTTGAAAAATTTATGTATGAATGGGGCTGCCTTGACTATTGAGCCACCGACAATTACAGCGGCAAGAATGGGAGCTGTAATTGGATTAGCCATTAGAGCTGTGCCTGCTATAGCTCCTGCAATCATAAGTCCAACAGCTGTTCCTGAAGCTGCCATCGTGAAAAATGTTCCAGTGACTGCACATTTAGCCGCAAAAGAAGGATTTTTTTTATAAGCTATTATAGCTGTTGCAAATGAAATAACACTAGCAACAAGAACGAATGCAGCAAGAGGAAGAGCTATTACATTGAAGACTGCAGCACAAGCTGAAAAAACAAAAGCATGTTTTCCTGCTTCAGAAAAGGAGGCACTTATTTCAATAGTTCTTCTAGTGGTATTTGTTGCGATAGTGGTTTTAACCATCTTACGATGCTTGCCACGTATTTTTGCATCTATTTTCATCTTCAAGGGTACTACGAGAAAATTTAAGGTGGCAGCAGCACCGGCAATAATTAGTGGAGCTATACCACCAGTTACAACTGTAGCAACAAATACTAGCCCCATAGCTGTTAATACTATGGTTTTTTCTAGAGCTGCATGTTTGATCTCTTTGTTCTCTTCTATGCTTTCTTCTTCTTCTCTATTATGGTCTTCACTATGTTTATGGTTGGCATTTTTTTGTAATTCTTTGTCATGCAACGTTGCTGATTTTTCTTGGAAAATCACCTTTTCATGGGCTTTAATTTTGTCAGTATCGTTCTCATCTTCTGGCATAACAATATCTCAACTGAATATTTACTACTATATATAGTTAGACCATGAACATCTAATATAGTTTCTATAATAATATAAAATTTATAGATGATTGGTTGGATATTATATAAGTTATTTGCATTTATACAGAGGTTTGTCTGCCGGTGTCCGACCTAGACTGTGGATGCAGAAATAAAGTATGCAATGTTATGAAATATGTTTAGAAATGAGTAGTAAATTAACAGTTAGATTAATTGTAAACCATTTTCAATTATTAGTGACACTACACATGAAATGCTTATTTTAAAATATATTAGAGAGATAATTTCATTTTACATACCTAAATGATACGTTTATTTAATGCGGTTGCACGTAAATAATATGAGAATTAATAAGATGTTAGGCAAAATATAGGGAGTGATTAAAAGGTTAGATAGCTATTATTATACATTGAGAAGTAGATTGAAGCGCATGAAATAGTTACATCAACAGCTAGTGTTGCTATGTGTGTTGCTAATGAAAATAAAGGAAAATCATCTACTAATTAAAAATAATATTGCTGGTAAAAGTTTTTCTTAAATAAAATCCTTTGGGGACTATTTTAATTTTATTATCATGTTCATCCAAAACTTGGATCATTTGTTTGCTGTTTGCAGCTTTTGGTCTTAATTGTAGGCTTGTGCCTATGTGTGAGCTAATATAAGAGAATTGTCCCAAACTTAACATTTCAGTTAATTCTTCCCAGTCAGTTCTAAGAATTTGATATTGCTTTTCTGTTGGTGACCAAAAGATAGGACTTTTGAATTGATAACTGCTAATAGGCTCATTTTTATATACGACATAAGGTATCCATAGAACATTTTTTAGTTTTTTAAATACAGTTGAGTGGTCAAAATGAAAGTCTTTTGGAGGTATTGGAGCAGTACAAACATAAGTAGTTTCTAAGACTTTATTGTTTGGAGATATAGGAATGGTTTTCAGTTCGATACCAAGTTGCGGAAAATCAGGAATGGGAAGATTTCCAGCACTTGCACCCAGGACATGCTCTATAAGTTGACCAATTAAACCTTTATTAAAATTCAAATTATTTGGTAGGTTAACATTTAAATTATGAGCAATCTGCCCAAGAGTGTTACCGCTTAAAGATTCAGCTCGTTCATTAAGAATGGTAACACTTTGTGGTTTATCGATAGTTGTCACTTTTTTTTGCACATTCCATCATCCGACCAAATCTCACTACCAACACATTGATGACAGAAGAAAAGTCCATTTGGATCATACTTGTTTTTAATATCAAAAAGCTTATCGTAATTGTCGCCCCAAAATTCTTCTTGCCAATTTTCTTGAAAATAACTAGCTTCATTAGCGTAGGAACCAGCATTTGGAGCTATATCTTTTATTATTTTCATAGCTTTGTGTCCATTTTCAACGAGTACATTAGCTTTTTCAAGGTTTGGTTCTTTTCCTATTATGTTAGGATAGGTTCTTGCTTCTCCTGAAGTTATTAATAATAGGCCGATAGCATCAAGAGCTTTAGGAGTCATAGATGTATTCTTCTGGCGCTCCTGAGCATCATGTGCGGATCCGTATAAACCTTTATTGATATGTATATCAAGTTGATGGAATCTTGATGCATCAAATAATGCTTTCGCAAATGAGTCAATATTATTGTCCTCTAATAAACTTTTGGGCAGGTATGTAGATTGATATTCATGCCAAAACATTGAGACTTGGCCGCCGTCTCCTTTCCACCAATATTGATTTTGAGGTTGGTTAGAACGTGTATCTTTTACAACTATACCAAGAGATTTTTCCATGTAATCAGGATCCCACATTTTCACAGCATCAATAGGGTTAACATCAACTTTAAAGTTAATATCATCATTTTCATCTGCAAGCTCTTTAAGTGGTGATAAGATTAGTTCAACATCTGGTTTTTTTAAGTCTCTATAAACCAATGCCAATGAAATTGTATTATTAGATTTGATTTTTATCATTTCGCCCCAGTGAGCATTCACAAAATTATTTTTGTATACATTCATTAATTTTGAAATAATTTTCAGAAAAGCAGCGTCACTGTTAGCTTTAATTTCTCCAGATACTATGCCAGAGGTTATTGAAGATGGGTGTGTCATATAAACTATTTTTGATACTACACCGAAGGTACTACCACCACCTCCTTTTAAAGCCCAATATAAATCTTGATTTTGGCATTCATTGGCAATAACAATATCGCCATTTGCTATTATCACTTCAAACTCAAGTACGCCAGATGCACCTGAGCCATATTGTCTAGATAAGCTCCCATAACCGCCACCTTGGACAAATCCTCCTGCAGCACCTACAGAAGTACAGCCGCCACCCTGAACATATCTATTATGCTTATTTGTAGCCATATCATATGCTTCTAACCATCTTGTTCCAGCTTGAACAGATAGGGATTGCAGGTTTGTATGTTCTTCACTACATCCATGAGGAATAAATTTAGTATGCATCTGGGTTGCACGCATCTGGTGTGTCCAGATTAAAATAGAGTCAGGAGCATTATTTCTGCCAAGATAATCATGGCCAGTACCTTTTATGACAATTTTGATATTATGTTGTTTTGCGAATTTCACAACTTTAGCAATATCCTGTGCATTCATTACTTCTGCTACATAGTTACTAGGTGTGTTTTCCCAAGCTTTAAACCATCCTGTAGATTGCGTTGCTGTTGGTTGTTCTTCCAAATAGAAAGGGTTGGTAGTTTGGGATAATAAAGTTTCACAAGCTTCACTTTTGGGGGCGTCAATACATTCTTTTAGATATGATACTCCTTGGAATAGTTTCCCATCCATAGATTCCCTAAGATTATCCCAAAGGATTTTTTTAGGCCAGCAATCCTGATTTGGTTTGCATCTACAGCTAGTTCCAGCATATGTTGAGCTTATAAACATTAATAGAATCATGCTAATAATTAATTTGTAAGTTTTGTAGCTATAACTTTTCATCCATGTAACCTTTTAAGTGAAATACACCATTAAAATATATTCTAGTATAGAATTAACCAATTTTGAGTATATGTGCTTGATTACTTTTGCATATCTTGTAGCATCTTGTCAAAGTCGGTAATTTAAATAACTTTCTTGATTGAAATAGTAATAGCTTGTTATCCTCTGCAATATAATATATTTAGGATAAACAGATGAGAACAGCTGTATTACATGATAGTTGGAAAGTATTGCTAGGCAGTGAATTCAAGCAAAACTACATGGAAAAATTAAAAAAATTTCTTGTCAAAGAAAAAAGTAATAAAGTTATTTACCCTAAAGATAATGAAATATTTAAAGCCTTTGAGTACACACCATTTGATAAGGTGAAAGTAGTTATTATTGGTCAAGATCCATATCATGGCCCCAATCAAGCTCACGGGCTTTGTTTTTCAGTTAAGCCTAATATTAAGCCTCCACCATCCTTACAGAATATCTATAAAGAGCTTGAACAAGATTTAGGGTATAAACCTGTTAAACATGGATTTTTAAGTCATTGGGCCAAGCAAGGTGTATTGATGTTGAATAGTGTTTTAACTGTAGAAGAAGGCAATGCTGGTGCTCACCAAGGACGTGGTTGGGAGCAATTTACCGATAAAGCTATTGAGGAGCTAAATTGCTCAAATAATCCTATAGTATTTATACTCTGGGGGAACTATGCACACAAGAAAGGTGAATTTATTAATGAAGATAAACATTTAGTTATTAGAAGTGTTCATCCTTCACCATTATCTGCATACAGAGGTTTTTTTGGTTCAACCCCATTTTCACAAGCAAATAAATTTCTTGAAACTACTGGAAGAGGAAAAATAGATTGGCAATTACCCAAGCAGGCAACCTATGATTAATCAAATATTAGCTAAAGACAAGATACGAGCTATTTGTGGTGATATTACCACAATAGATGTTGATGCTATTGTAAATGCAGCAAACAATACTCTACTTGGTGGTGGTGGTGTTGATGGAGCAATCCATCAAGCTGCAGGCATTGAATTGTTAGAAGAATGCAGAACTTTAAGTGGATGTGTGACTGGTGAGGCAAAATATACTAAAGCTTATAATTTGCCTTGCAAATACGTTATTCATACTGTGGGCCCTATATATGAAGGTAATAAAAATGATGCAAAATTGTTAGCATCTTGTTATCAGCGCAGCCTAGACATTGCAAATGATTTGGGATTGCGTAGTATAGCTTTCCCATCTATCAGCTGTGGAATATATGGCTACCCAATAGAATTGGCTCATCAAGTAGCTATTGATACTGTTTACCAAGGGTTATTAAATTTAGAAAAAATTGAGCAGGTTCTCTTTATTTGTTTTGATGATACTTCCTTAAATTTTTATCAAAATACGCTTCAGTGTCTTGAAAATCCACCTCATTATTAATGACTGTCTTTCTTTCTTATTAGTTTTTGTAAAATTAAAAACACTATATTAAAACCAATAAATAATAGAGATAATATCTTTTAATTTGAAAGTGATATGTAAATCTTGAAAATAAGGTATCTAATAATATTATTTATAATAGTTTCAATACCATTATGCTTTGCTGGAGAGAAAAATAGTTTATCCTCAAATCCTAAAACGTATAAATTATCTTGCCTTAGAATTGAGCATAGAGTTAATGTTATTAATAGTAAATTAAGGCGAGGATATACCCTTATTCAAGGTAAAAGGTTGAAATTACAGCTAGAATATTATAAAAAATTGCAGCAATACTATAAGTGTGAAAAACGCTAGCATCATCAAGCTATACTTCATATTAAGACAGTGCATTAATTTTGACCTAGGTAAGGTGAGAAATGGATAAAGAAGATTATATTAATAATATTAGAAGGGCAATAGATCACGGGATTGCTTTAGGCCAGCAAAATAAAGATGGCACTGTTGCAAGCTATATACCTGAGCTTGCCAAAGCAAATCCAGACTATCTAGCTTGCTCCGTAATGCTAACAAACGGTGAGCAGCTCGTAGGCGGAGATAACCCTACCCATAAAGTAACGTTGCAAAGCATATCAAAGCTTGTATTGCTGATAGGTCTGATGGAGGAATTTGGACCTGAAAAACTATTTTCATGGATAAATACCGAGCCATCTGGGCAACCATTTTCTTCAGTAATAGCATTAGAGCAATTTGGTCCTATTCCATCAAACCCCCTTATCAATGCTGGAGCTATTGCCCTAAGTGATAAGATCCCAGGATCTAATAGACAGGAAAAAATTGCTTGGCTGCGAAAATGGATAGATAAAATATTCAATAAAAGTTTAACTTTTAGTGAAACAGTATTTCAATCTGAATTAATTTCTGGGGACAGAAACAGATCTTTGGCTTATCTTATGAAAAGTAATGGGGTGATAACGCAAGATATTGATGATGTTTTAGTTCCATATTTTAGTCTTTGTTCATATGAAATCGATATTGAAACTATCGTTTGTTTGCCAATGTTATTAGCGAGTGGTGGTAAATCTAAAGATGGTAAAAGAATTATCAGTGAAGAGGTCTCAAATATAATAGTATCAATTATGGCAACCTGTGGTGTTTATGATGAATCAGGCAACTTTCTGGTTCGTACCGGCATGCCAGCTAAAACTAGTGTATCTGGATTAATCGTTGCAGTAGCTACAGGAAGAGGTGGCATAGCCGTGTCATCACCAAGACTAAATTCTAAAGGGACTAGTGTTCAAGGAGATATTGTTATAGAGCATATTTCTAGGGCTTTGGATTGGCATTTTGCTTCGCCTTGGGGTTTTCGTAGTTAAATAAAGTTAATTTTCCCTTCGGTGACATTTTTTTTATTTCTATCTCAAGTTTCGTAGCTTCACTACGTGAGTCAACTTCTACACATCCAATTAACTTTAGAGGTGTTCTTCCACGCAAATATTTTGAAGCTTTTTTACTTTGTGAATTATGCTCATGAAATCGGCGTGCAACATCAGTGGTTATTCCTGTATAGAGGGTGTTATCATTAGCTTTGATAAGATATAAAAACCAGGCCATATAAATAGAGTGTTCGTTTGAATATATGATTATATAATACTACTTTTTGATAATATTATAAATACTATCTATCTTATCTCCCCAGCCACCTGAGTTTTTAAGATCATCACCTTTGAAATTTAGATACTCAGTTAAATCCTTACGCATAGATTCATCAATATCATCACCTCTATTTAAACTTGTATAGAAGATAGTGAAATAAATGATTTTATAAGTATTTATAGTTAGCTGTAATAAACGCTGTGTATAAGCGACTACAATTGCCCCAAAAATTAGTGGAATATATGACATATAGTGTCCAAACACCATCATTTGTTCACCTCCATCTGAACTAAAGTATGTAGTTGGAGCAAACATATTACTTGCAAAAAGTCCTATTCCACATGCTATCAACATAATAGGAAGAGTAATAATAAATCCAGATACCATCGAGGCCATCGAACCAAGAAAATCAATTCCAAAGATACCAGTTAATGTTGCCGGGATGTTATGCTTTAATTCTTTCATTTTATCAACTGAGCCTCTTACTGTTGTATCCTCGATAACAACTGTAGGTATTGAATAATATTTTGCTAAGTCCCATGATTCAGCAAAAATACTCTTTATTATTGAAGAGAGAAATCCTCCTGATATATTCCGATTATTACCGTTATCACTACTCGATGTTAGAAACCACATAGCAATATCAATAACAGCTATCCAGCGTAATGAAGAAGCTTGTTTACGAGTATGATTATATGCATCTTGATATGATATGTCAGAGCCTGTTAAAGTTTGATATACTGTCCAGCTAGTACAAGCTCTCATACGAACATGATAGAAAATAGAGTAAGGAAGAAGAATGAATATGTATATAAATAGTAAAATTAAAAATAATGTAGGAATAGAGTTTGCCTTGCCTATGCTGAAAAAATACACACATGCAGTAATGAAGATAAAAGAATAGTTGAATGTTGCAAGATAAAATGATTTGTACATTGGTTTTAAAATATCTTTATCTTTACCAATTATAGTAAGAGAATATTTCAGCAAATGAATCAAATTTTCAAATGTTGATTGTTTTATCGTTGTCATTATGAATGCCTTACTTAACTCTCCGAATGAAAAATTTATCTTTTACAGATTCTAATGGCTTTACATCATCTTTATTTTTGTAGTACATGCCATTTGCAAATATTTCAAAGTGCTCATTAATGGAGGGGTTATCTATTTCTCTACCACTTAGATCCGGAAGCAGCTCATCTTCAGGCATATAAATGGTACAGTTTGAATCATTCATTAGTAGCAAGTACCATGGTTTATTTTTAATACTACTTTGGTTAGCAAGCAGTTGATAGGCAGATTCAGAGCGGTAATAGGTGTAGTCATATTCGATAATTACCCCGCGAACACCAAGGCGTCTACTTTTAACTAGTTGACCAATCTTGAAACGTATGTGCAATGTCTTATCCTATAACGTTGTTACATTAAAGGGTTAGACATAGATAATCTTAATATGTGCGATCTATGTGCAAACGCACAAATTGTAAAACATATCCTACTTGATGTGCTGAAAAATAACTATTTTGATTGTGAAAATGAAGGGAAGTTTATGTATAGTAAAGAAATATCTTAATATAACATTTAAAAGTTCTTGATTGATTTAACAAGATCTTTATGTATAGTATATGGCATATAAAAATATAATGGAGAGAAGTATTGTGGGGGAGAATGATAAGGTTAGTATTATTGAATATCAACCAAGTTGGCCTAATGATTTTGAAAAAATATCTAATAAAATTAAATCTTTATTAGGTGATAATATTTGTGGGATCGAACATATTGGTTCTACATCAATTCCAAATATGCCAGCTAAAGATATCATTGATATTCAACTAGCAGTTAAAGACTTTTCAGGATTAGATTTGATTGATAATAAATTAAGTAGTGTTGGATTTGAGTTGATTGAAAATTTCAAACAAGATCATGTACCATTTAAAGAGCCAGAATGTTTTGAAGTTGGTTATGAGAAAAGATTTTTCAAGGGATATATAGATGATCTAGAATGTAATCTTCATGTTAGAGTTTTGAATGCTGAAAATTGGAATTATGCAGTTGATTTTAGAGATTTTTTGATTGATAACGAAAATGTATCTATAGCTTACGCCCAAATAAAGGAAAGAATTAGCAGCACAAAAGTAAATTTGCGTGATTATTGTTTAATTAAAGATCCTGTTTGTGATTTGATTTATTTGCTGTTTGTTAATTGGAAGGAGAATGTGTGAGAATATAAATTAGGTTTTAAAAAATATATGTCATCATGATTAAGTTGAAATAGATAGTTGTGAGCAAGGCGATAGTTTGCAATATTGAAATTCACATGTCATTAATAATATTTTATTTGTAATTTTAGGAATGGAAAATAATTGCAAAGTTAGCTTTGCAAGTAAAACTCATCAATAATTACGGAATACCTATTCACTTTGTGTGTAGCAATGAACGGTATTTATTTCACATTTTACTACCGACCACCATTAAATAATTATAGCAAACATACTACATAGATTATTGTCAACACTTGTCTGTAAGTGGGGAATGGCTTGCACTCATCACATGTTCTATTCGCTATAACATGGGATGTTATGTTTGTATTTTCACTTATTGGAAGGACAAAACTATTTGTTAAAAAAGAGATTAGTTTCCGATAGTCGTTGCTGATTAATGAACTGTGAATATAATATAGTACTTTAGTGTTATAAGGGAAATTTATTATATGTGAAAATAAAGCACTATTTGTGATAATGATGTATATATTATTTATTTTTTATGCTCTACTTTGTATTAATAATATTAATTATATAATACATAGAGGTGAGTGTATGAAAATAAATGATCTTCAATTTATAACGTTAGCCTTGTCGTTACAAAAAGTATACCCCTGTCTGTTAGCACATATATTCCCATATTGTAGCCTTGGCATTGAAATGCAAGAACACGCTGAGTGTGTTCCTGGATACTATATGGAGTATGACTATACATATACAAAAAGCTTTGTTGTACGCAAGGAGGAAGATATTTTATATAATCGTATACTAGCTACTGGTGTAACAGAACGATACTCAAAAGTAGAAAACATTTACACCTCACACTGTAGTATTATATATCCTATAGAGTTTGATCTTTCTAGTTTAGAATCATTTAGCGGAAATGCAGAATTAAATTATTTTACGACAAAAGCATCAATTAGTTTTGTGCTGATATGCAATATTTTAAGAGGTAGGAAAGATTTGCCAGACTTTGACTCTTTGGCGGATTTAATTAAACATGATGAAACATGTAAACAGATTGTACAAGAGTATTTACGAGGACAACTAGCAGAATCCATACATCATTCTAGTGATAGAACAGATGTAGGTGAAGAGGATCCTTGTGTTGGAGTAGGTGTACCTATAGCGGTTGAGAGAATTAGGTGCCCCCAGATTTAGGGAAATGGAAATGTAGCTACAAGTAGCCTATTTTCAATAGAAAAATTGGTTGTTAGGGGATGTATTAGTGGTACCACCAAATAACATTTCAATAATCCTAGCTGTAATCACAAATTCAAGGATAACAGGAGTGCACATAATAACTTTAAATATGGAGAGATGTGTTTATAGCAATAATGATGATGTAATAGTGAAATAATAATTTTAAGGACAGGGCATAGTTGGTTAGAGTGGATATATTTTTCAAGCCCATAATAGTCATAGACTATTTTCTTTTATAGGATCCTCTTTTTATTCATATAGAGGTGAATGTTAAGAAAAATTACGTAGATTGGTATTCTTATGTAAAGTTAGTTTAGGTTTTAGCACTGGTGATAAAAATACAAGTTTGCCAATATTATTAAGGTAGAATCTGACATTAGCCGTAATTTCACCAAGAGGACGAAAACACACGCTCATGGATTCTTCTTCAGGCCTGTTATATACTTCAACGCCAGCATTTTCTAATGCTTCAGTTAGTTCCTTAATTATAAAGCTATTATCTGCTTTGGGATTTACCCTTACATGATTGAGCTCGAAGAGCATTCCCTCTAAGTCTCTAGCGGCATCATTCATTAAGGTTATGTCATTTTGCTCAATATCGTCAATTCTGACACAATCCTTGGTACAGAGGCCTTTATTAAGCACAAACTCATAAGTTTGAGTGAGCCCATTATTGCCAACCTGCAGCGCATTGATTAATATTTCATGTTCATGTTCCATATTTTTATTAACGACTAGTTGTATATAAACTTTATTTTTTTTTGTTGGCTCTAGGTCAACAATTTGTAGGAAGACATATGTCAAAAACAAAACTTGCATACCTTTGTAGTGAATGCGGCTCATCTCAGTCTAAATGGTCTGGACAATGCCTGGATTGTGGTAAATGGAACAGCTTAAGCGAAACTGTACTTACTAAAAATCGTGGCAGTACGCGCCTGCAGGGATACTCAGGACAGACTGCAGCAACTGTTGAAAATCTTGAGAGCATCTCGATTATGGCACATGAACAAATTTCTTCAGGGATCATTGAGCTAGATCGTGTGCTAGGTGGGGGACTTGTTAAAGGCTCTGTTGTGCTAATTGGTGGTGATCCTGGCATTGGGAAATCAACTTTACTTTTACAGTCATTTGCTCATCTGAGTGACTTTCATAAAGTTCTTTACATAACTGGTGAGGAGTCACTCAGTCAGGTGAAACTTCGAGCGACAAGATTATCTATAGGGCAAAAACCTATTCGAATGCTTGCGGAGACTAATCTTGAAGCCATTATGCGAATCATTGCAATTGAGACTCCCGATGTTATTGTTATGGATTCAATACAAACTTGTTACACCGAAGCACTTTCATCAGCACCCGGGACTGTGAGTCAGATTCGCGAGTGTGCAGGACTCTTAGTACGTTTAGCTAAGCAAAGTGGAATTTCCTGTTTTCTCGTAGGGCATATAACCAAAGATGGACAACTAGCAGGCCCAAGAGTTTTAGAACATATGGTGGATACAGTTTTATATTTTGAAAGCGGAACGGATAGTAGATATCGAATGATAAGGGCTATTAAAAATCGTTTTGGAGCTGTTGGTGAACTTGGTATCTTGGCGATGACAGAAAAAGGTTTACAGGAGGTGAAAAATGCCTCAGCTATTTTTTTATCATCAACGAGTAAAGTTGCTTCAGGACGAATCGTAACCGCTAATTGGGAAGGTAATCGTCCTTTGCTTGTTGAAATTCAAGCATTGATTGATGAAACAGCAATGTCAAATCCCAAAAGGCTTACAGTAGGGCTTGATCAGAATCGATTGGCATTAATTTTAGCAGTTTTAAATCGCCATGCAGGTATTCAGGCATATCGGCAAGATGTTTTTGTGAATGTCGTTGGAGGAATTCGGATCACTGAAACCGCTATAGATTTGCCTGTAGCTCTTGCCATATATTCATCACTAAAAGAGTCATTTGTGAAAAATACAACCTTAGCTTTTGGTGAAGTTGGTTTGTCGGGAGAAATTCGTGCAGTACAATCAGGCCAGCCTAGACTTAAAGAAGCAGCAAAACTTGGATTTACTCATGCTATAGTACCGAAAAATAATACTACCAAACAAAAAATATCCGGTATTGAAGTGCTAGGAGTTTCAACTTTGCAAGAAGCAATAACTACGTTGGATAAAATCAATGCATAAAAACTTCTTTATAGATAAGATAAAAAAAAATGCATTAGCAAAATTTTCATACATACCAAGTTTTGCACACAATATGAAAGTTACTGAAACTGACGAATTACTATTAGTTGATGCTGGTGTTCGCTCAGATATGTTTAACATTATATGTCCTAAACAAGAACTAAGCTCTAAAGGGTTTTCTGATGTTGAACAATATGTACAGTTAATGGCAGGTAAACGGATCCCAATTTCTTGTTGGTTATATGATCCAAGTGTTATTTTACAAGAGCAAATATTGTCACTGGGTCTTAAGTTAGATGAAACAGAAATTGGTATGGGGGTAGAGGTTGGTAAACTAGTATTACCAGAGAGAATAAATGAAAATTTAAAAATACAAAAAATAAAAAACATGGATGATTTACATCTATGGAAAGCTACAATTAAAGAGTTAATTCCATCAGAGAGTTTAGCTGTAGATACTTTTTTTGATGCTGGACAAGAATTGATTGTTTCAGATAATAGTATCCTTGAGCATTACATTGGTTTATTAGATTCAATCCCTGTTGCAATTAGTGCCACTTTTATTAATGAGGGGTTAGTTGGAATATGGGATGTAATTACTCTGCCTCTTGCAAGAGGTCAGGGCGTTGGCAGCACCATGACCTATGATGCTATAATTAATAGTAGGCATCAGGGAAGGGATTGTGTGACTTTAAGTGCAACTGATGCTGGGCGTAATATTTATGAACGGATGGGATTCAGAGGATATTGTGATATCAAAATTTATACATTTTAAATTAAATAAGTGAGATTGAATATGAGTTGTTATTGTAAGTCAGGCCAAGAATATATTAATTGTTGTGAGCAATTTCACAATGGTAGCAAAAATCCAAGTACACCAGAGGAATTGATGCGTTCTCGCTACAGTGCTTTTGCAACAATTAATATGAAGTATTTAAAAGAAACGATGATTGGTGAAGTAGTTGAAGAGTTTGATGAAGAAGAAGCATTAGCTTGGTCTAAATCTGTTAATTGGGTTGGACTTGTAGTGTTAGAAGCGAAATTAATAGATCCAACGCATGGTGTAGTAGAATTTGAAGCGTTTTTTAAAGATCCAGAAGAGCCTCTAATCGGGAGTATGCATGAGCGTAGTACTTTTACTATGAATGATGGTCAATGGTTTTATACCGGAAGATTATTTAATGAGCATGAGCAAGTTGATTTAGAAGATAAGTGCCCATGTGCAAGTGGCAAACAGTTCCAAAAATGCTGTTATGGAGATGATAGTTAAATGGAAAATAACATGGAAGACATTGCACGTCAATTGCGTAAACCCATGGGAAGCCAAGGACAAGAGATTTCTCAACGCATGAATGATAGCAATTCTAACATGGTAAATAAAACCATTGATTCTTTAAATATACAGTTAGGTCAAAGCATAGTTGAAATTGGAGCTGGTAATGGAATAACCTCAAGGCCAGTGTTAGAAACTATTGGTAAACATGGTAAATATATAGCCATTGATTACAGTAAAGATATGTTGAAATTAGTTGATAAGAACCTCAAAGGAATGGGGTTTTATAATTTTGAGATAATACACGGTGACTGTACAAAAATTGATGCTGAGCTAGTGAAGGAACCAGATGGTATTTTTGCTTGCAATCTATTATATTTCATTGATGATTTAACAAAATTTGTTCAGCATGTTAAGTCATGGTTACCTTCAAAGGCTAAAATGTCATTTTCAGTAAGAAGCAAAGAAACTATGGAGCAATTTCCTTTTACTAAATTTAATTTTAATATTAGAACCATCAATGACTATATTAAAGAGTTTAACGCTGCTGGGGTTGATGTTGAAATTAATGTATTCAATGATGAAGGAAAAGCTATAGATGGTAAGATAGTGAAGACAGATTTTTATATTTTGCATGCTAAACTATAAATATATAATAGATGTATATCTCACCTCACTTGTGCCTACATGATTTCATGAAAATCAACATAATCTACTCAGGACGATCTAAGATTTTTTTTTCTTTGGAACTCTGTGATGATATATGTGCAGGGGTAGAGACTGTATGTTTTTCAGAGAATAACTTTAATTTAGTAGAGCACTCTGGATTTTGTTCACTTAAAGCAGATAATATATTGTCATTTATTTCTATTGTTATACCTGTGTTATAAAGCTCAGTACATATGTCATTTAAAAATTTTGTGTGCGTAGTGTTTGAATAGTCTATACCTTTAAGAGAATCAGCACTTAATGTAAACGTCTTCTGAGATGATGATGCTATGATTTTTTCAACATAAAAATTCATTTTAGCTTTGTCTATTATGTCATTTTCAGGAAAAGAGATAACAATAGGTTTCACCTGCCAACCTTGAGATGTAGCTTTATAGCTACTCAGCTCTTGATGTTCTGACGAATTTGTTCTATCAGATGAGCCGATGTTTAAAAGATGTTCGGCAACCTCATGTAGCTCTGCTTCTTCAATACTTATCCTGTTTGCCTTTCTAAGAACATTGTCAAACCTTTGGCTATAATAATCTTTTACATAATCCTCTTGTGTTTCGAGGTAGCTGTTTACTGTTTGTTGTTGTTCTGGAGAAAAAATCGGAACCTTGTTGAAATCCTTTAAAAGGACCTCATCCATTTGATTTAAAGCATCGATTGCTTCTAATCCTGAGATTTCTATGAAATGTCCAATAACTCTTTCTTTGATTTTTTCACCTTTTTCTTTGTCAGCTTGAGAAATTCTATTATCCACTTCAGCACCATTAGTATTTTCATTAAATGATGACTTGCTGAGTTTTCGGTTGTTTTTCATTTTGTTAATATATTTAATAACTTTATTCGTTGTGTAAGATACTAGTGCTGTTGGTGCTGAAATTATGCTGGATATTCCAATGCTTAAATAGGATACAAGTTTAATAGCTTTCCATGACATTTTTTTTGAAGAAGATGAATTTAGATATTTAAAAATAGAGCGATTGTTTCGTAGTGATTTTAATGGTTGTAATATATTTTTAATAATTCCATATGTTAATGAAATAGGTGAAAAAAATAACAATACTCCCGCTGCAACAACTTTGTTGATTATTTTTTCTTTTTTATTTAGCAGTTTATAGATTTGTTTGCCAATTATATTGGTTGATATTTTAAGAGGACTCCAGTTGTACAATGAAGTTTTATCTAATAGAGATACATGTTTTTTGTTTCCTATATGGTTTCTAATTTCTAATGCTGAAGAATAAACTGTTTGTGGATTACCTATGGCCCCTAAAGCTAACTTTTTAGCGAATGGCTTTAATCTTTTAGGGGCACCAGCTGCAATAATGCTACCAGCCGTAACTGAACAATTATTTATAGATAAATCAAATTCTTCTTCTTTTTTTATTTCATTCATTCTAATTAGCATATCTCTTAAGTTCATAGCGTCTATGTCATTGCCTAGTGGCAGCTCTACCGTATGATCTGGAGCAAGCCCCCAACTTTGATAATCATCTTCATATGTACTGGCAACCTCTGGTAATGATTTTCTTTTTTTTGAAAGAAGCTCATGCTCAGTTTTTCTTTTTAAAAATTCAGGTTCTGCTTCTTCACCAATTTTTTTTACAAACATAAGAATTTGTTCGTTTGATAGGTTTTCAATTGCTTTCGGTTTCATGGTTTCATTTAAATGTTTTATTCTGTTGGTAATCTGAGTGTTTTTAGTTTTCAGTAATTCAATTTTATCGGATATATCTTTTTTTCTTAATTCTATTAATATGTCGATGTACTTTTTTTCATTTGCAGATATACTTGTTAAATCTAGAATGTGGGTTCTCCATTCTGTGGTAGTGCCATTAAATAATTCATCTAAATTATTCTGGCTCTTTTCAGATAATGAGATGCTGTTATCTGTTAATGTTATTTTGTGAAGATGTTCCAGTGATCTTATTTGTTGCTTGTTTTTTAAATGATTGCTTGATAGATATGGCATTTCCCAGTTATTAGCAGCATACAATGAGATGCCATCTTCTGTTTTTGTATTTAATTTTTTTGTTCTTGAAGCTGATGCTATTATTTTCTTGATTTTATTATCTCTCATGATGATAGAGTGTAGTGCGTCTTCTTTTGCTTTTGCAGTCCAATGTTCACCAATTTCAACTCCTAAGATTTCAGTTTTTTCTTGTAGAGCGACGATGTATGCTTCTAAAATTTCTTTCATTTTATCCTTGGTATGATGAGATGGAACGTCTGTTTCTGAAGACAACTTAAAATGAAAATTTATACCATCAACATCTAGAGAGTCAAAGTTGTCAAGTATTTTTTGGGCATGATTTAAACATTGCTGCATTTCCCTACAGTATTTGCTTTTTTGTGCCAACTGTGTTGTTTTATTTTCAACAGACTGATGAAACTTTTCTTTTTTTAGTTCTGGTATTTCTAAATGTTCTTTTCTGGTTTTCGTATATTTCTCTACTGTCATATCTAACAAGGTGCTACAATCTTGAGATGTTAGAAATTGATTAGAAGAAACAGCAGCCTCCCATTGTTCTCCAAAAATTTTGTTTAACAAAATTTTTTCTGTTGTACCTATTTTACCATCAACAGTTTTCTTACCTTTTTTAACAAGTAATTTTTTGAATAAATCTAAATCTTTTTGTGTGAATTTGCTAATGTCAGGGAACTTGCTGTTAATAGAAAGATCCAAAAATGCAAGGCTATCGCACAAAACATAAAAAAGTAACTTTCCATCAACTGTATGGCTGTTAAGATCAATGCTGCCATTTTCAGGAATATCGATTTCAGATAAAATTTTCAGAGCATCTTTCTTTTTATTAGGATCAGATTCAAAGTCATAGCCATGACCTCTTATCTTATTGAAGAGAATTTGACATGACTTCATAAGATTTTGTTTGTTGAGTTCTTCGTAATCTAAAGCGAAAGACTCAACATCCTCATCAGAAAGATCTCTTTGATGGATAATAGAAAATGGTCCCTCTGTGATTTTCCTGCCACCTAAGCGTCCTCGTTGCATTCTTTTCTGAAACATATCTTTAAATTTTTTTCTAACAGGGAAGTCAACACCTGCTCTTTCATCGATTCGATCTTTATTGAGATCTGTCTCTAATGTGAATTTGTCGTCTTTTTTGTTTTTAGGCCACCAGCTCCAATATACTTCATAATATTCTTCTTCATAAATGTCAGTTTGAGACCTTTTCCATTTATCTTCTTCTTTATAAGCTTTTTGTGTTTGCGTTTTAATTACTTTATACGTTGTATTTTCCTCATCTAATATCTTTTTGTTTTCTTCAGTCGCAGGGATAGACATTTTTATAGATGCATGACCAACATTGCCTCCAAACAGATCTTTGTCTAGAAAATGCAATAATCCATTACCTGCCCCATCATGAGTTCCCCAAGTTAAAACTTCAACTGTTCCTGTGAATTTTTTTTTATTTTCAGTCATGTCATCTATACACTCTAGTAACTTTAGCCTTATGTATTAGATATTAAATTAGATAATTAGTTCATTATGAGTGTAAGCACATTGATTTTGCATCCTATAATACTTCTATGTGCCTGTATGTGTGCCTGTATGTGTGCCTGTATGTGTGCCTGTATGTGTGCCTGTATGTGTGCCTGTATGTGTGCCTGTATGTGTGCCTGTATGTGTGCCTGTATGTGTGCCTGTATG